>Ga0078972_1000248_pt1 | contig 225954 bp, 210 predicted proteins | sample YelNatPaOPGAMG01_FD_67568 | JGI IMG/M metagenome (GOLD analysis project Ga0078972, IMG submission 67568) | Hot spring thermophilic microbial communities from Obsidian Pool, Yellowstone National Park, USA - OP-RAMG-01 (SPADES assembly) (version 2) | ecosystem: Environmental > Aquatic > Thermal...
CGTACCTGTGGAGTCGGCAAATCATCCGACATGTTTTGGGAAGGTGGGTGGCAGGGATAATGGGGCCGTTGGCCCATTCGAACCAAGCTACATCACACCACGACAGAGCTGATGCCAGTTTCTCTGCACTGTGACTGGCTTCAGGAAAGAACCGCGTTTCTAATCCGGCTTGGGCTGCATAAAGCGCAATATCCTGAACAAAGTGAAAGTTTCCATTATCCCCCGCAAAAAACCCCACCCGCTTCGGAGTCTTCTGGGGTCTGGGTCTGGTTTTTCGAATCTGCGACGGCACCTCAGGGGGAGCCGCAGTCGTTTGTATGGTTACGGGGAGGGGAGAGGATGCCAATTTCTGCCAGAAATGGGTTTTTAACTTCTCACTGAATCCATACCGCGCGGTTATCTCGATATATTGCTCTGGAACATCGATGCCGTAAGTTATAAGGTTGAGCAGGGTGAAGCCGTGCTCTCCCAGAGAAGCCACTATTTCTTCCAGGGGAACGGCTTCATCAACTTTCTGAATTGATTGGGGACGATTCTCCCTGTTCCATAATTGGAAGACCGGGGCTGGCAAATTGAGGTATAACAGCCCGTCAGGTTTAAGATGTTGCCGGACGACCCCCCAGACAAGGGGGCGACGTTCTGGAGGCAGATGCTCGAGGCAATCGATCAGGGTGACTAATTCGAACTTTTTCTTCAGACTTAGCGTGCACAGGTCGGCGCAGAGGAAGTCACCCCCGAAGTGCCGACGAGCCTCGCTCACCAGACGATCAGAAAGGTCAACGCCAAGGGCGTGGCATCCTGACTGCCTGATAAAATGCGTGGTTAATCCCAAGCCGCACCCCAAATCCAAAACCGATATGTTCGGCCGAAGCAAGTCCTTCAAACTTTGATACACATGAAGATGCCGGGGGTTAGGCCGCTCTAAATCTTTTTTAAGATAAGGGTAAAAATCATTATAAAAATCCTTAATGCTTTTCAGATGCATATATAGAGATTCTCCTTGACCCTCATATTGTGCAATTCCCATACCAAAAGTCGAAATCCTTAATTTGGATTTATATCAACCAGATATTCCTAGAAGACTAAACATTTTTTCGGTTAACCGGTAGAAAGGGCTCAGCTCAGGAGGATGATTTTGCCGGTCGCTATGACCGCCGCACTCTTGGCAAACTGAAGCTGGCCGGTCCCCAAATTGATTAAGCCGGTATCCGGGCCAGATAATCGCTGGTTCAATTCCAGGAAGGAACCGCCTTGAAACCATTGGGGTTTCAAGCCGTTATTTTTCTTGACGGGGAAGGGGGGGCTTGCGCTAAAGTAACCATGGGGATTTTTGTTTGGACATGGCCGTCTTGGGCAATTTTTTCTGAGGTGGGAGGGGGCGACCATGGCGCGCAGGAGCGGTTCGGGGCGTTAACTTCTTTGCCGATTTTTCCGCCACACCTTTCTATCTTAAGGGAAGCGGCCATGAGGAGGGGCGGCCCTTCCCCTGGGTAATCTCCGATTTCGGGCTGGTGGATGCTATCGAAGCCGGTATCGGGGAAATCCCCCGAGTGCCCGTGGATGATAACACCGGGGCGATTATCCCCCAATATTTCCGGCTCTGGGAGTATATCAATCAGAAGTTGCCCGCCTCTGAGCGGCAAACCGCCCGCCGCACTGCTTCGGGAGTCAGGCAGGCAGCTCAGCCTTCACCGACCGTTCAGTCTTTCTCACCTTCCGAGGCGATAGCTAAACTATCATGGACAGATTTGGCCACCCCCGAGGATGAAAAATGTGGAACAGTCGCCCCCGGCTGTTCTTTGAAGGAGCAGGCGAGGGCGCCTACTCTAAATTGCAGGCTAGGGCGCCTGCTCTACATTTGGCGGGGGATTTTCAAGGTTAAAGAGCAGGGAGGGGGCGGCTGGGGATGCCGGGGTAGGGTGCAGCGTCCGGGCCCTGAATCCAGGAGGTCGGTCCAGGCAGTGTCCGGGCGGCATCCTGTAGGCGCTGCGGGGGCCGGTCTTAGAGCTTTATAAACCCTGATAAACAAGTTATTCAGGTGCAAGGCTATGACCTCTTCAAAGTCGCCTGCAACCAGATGGCAAGCAACGTTTCAGGGTGAATTCGGGAATGGGGAACAGGTGGAGATCATAATCTGCGTGTGGGGATCGTGGGCCGGGTGGTCTTGGCTAGGGTGAGGGTGGCTTCGTGATGGTGAGTCCCTGGTTAATACCCTGCTGGATTGAATCCTGGGAACCTTACAAAGCGTGTCACGCTTTTTGGAAGGAACTCAGGGGGAGGAAGCGAGCCTGCATTTGTCCCCCTGTTCTTGTGGCTCAAGATATTTAAGGAAAATTTAGGTCGAACTGGCGGGAAACAATCGGGAGCGACTCCACTGAATACGTTGAGCCATGGCATGGCGACCAGGGACAGGGGCGGCCCTTGGAGGGCAAGGGGGAGAAGAGTGGAGGTCATTTTGATAACGGAGTTGGATTGGTCGTGAGGGCCGACAGCAACTTCAAAATTGCTAGCCAAATTGCCAGCCAAAAATAAAAATGGGGTCAGCTGATATAGCCAACCCCTTGATTTTCCTGGAGCCGGCAAAGGGATTTGAACCCTTGGCCTGCTGATTACGAATCAGCTGCTCTACCACTGAGCTATGCCGGCCCTGTGGCTTAATGTGCTTGAGTTTAATGGTTGGGAGGGGAAATAGCAAGGGTCAAAATTTTGTTCAAAATTGTGGGCCCGGCGCGGCTTAACCTGTCAAACCGGGACCCGCAGAGGAACTGTATGCCTCATGACCGAGATTGACTTACCCCACTTTCCGACAAGCCCAAAAAGGATGGAATGAGGCGATTGCGATCGAGAAAAATGGACTTAAATTAATCACAAGGTTATGCAACTCCTACGCCACTTGTCTGAGCTTTTCAGTTTGCCCGGCCGCTGCCTAGTTGGCGGGGAGGACAGCCTGAAGGGCCAAGACGGGCCTGAGGATCGAGTATCTCGGAAGGGATTAAACGGGTTGGCAACAGCCCCGGTCAGGTCCCCCAGTTAAGGCGGCGGGCGAAAAACCACATACCGAGTGGGAGGAACAAGACTTATGCTGCTGGCTGGAGACATCGGCGGCACCAAGACCTTGCTGGCCCTGTATCAACCTGGAAGCGACGCCCGCAAACCCATAGCCGAGGCGGAGTTTGCCAGCAGCAATTATCCAGGCCTGGAAGAAATGGTCGGTGAATTTTTGGGGCAGGTCAAACGGACCGCGGCATATGCTTGTTTTGACGTGGCCGGGCCGGTAATCGAGGGCCGAGCCCGACTCACCAACCTGCCTTGGTCGCTGGAAGAGGAAACCCTGGGCCGAAACCTCGGTCTGAAAAAAGTCATCCTCCTGAATGATCTGAAAGCGATCGCCTATGCAGTCACCCGCCTGCAGCCGATGGATCTCCAGGTCATCAATCCGGGCAAGCCGGTTCTTCATGGCACCATTGCCGTGGTCGCACCGGGAACCGGTCTGGGGGAGGCATTTCTGGTCTGGAGCGGCAAAGATTACATCGCCTGCTCCTCCGAAGGCGGCCATGCCGACTTCGGACCTGCGGACGAAATGCAGGCGGAATTGTGGCACTATGCAGCCCAGCAGTATGGCCATGTGTCTTGGGAACGGGTCTGCTCGGGTCTGGGGATTGCAACTATCTATGACTTTCTCAGGGACCGCGGCTACGCCTCGGAAGCGCCGGAGTTTGCGGCCAGGTTGGCGGACGCGGCTGACCGCACTCCCCTGATTGTGGAGGCAGGGCTGGCAGAGCCGCTGACCAACCCGCTGGCCGCGGCCACCTTGCAGATGTTTGTCGCCATCCTCGGAGCGGAAGCAGGGAATATGGCCCTCAAGGTCCTGGCGACCGGCGGGGTTTACTTGGCCGGCGGGATGCCCAAGCGGATTCTGCCTTTGTTGAAGAACGGCCGGTTTATGGAGGCCTTTAGCGCCAAAGGCCGCTTATCAGAGATGGTAAAAGACATCCCGGTCCGGGTCATCATTTCCCGGGCCGCACTGCTGGGGGCGGTGTTTTACGGATTCGATCATTTCTGGGGGCTTTAAATAGCAAGGTTCATAGTCCCGGCACAGGAGGAGGGCAGCCATGCAATTGGGAATGATTGGCTTGGGGCGCATGGGCGCCAACATGGTCATTCGTTTGATGAAAGCTGGCCATGAGCTCGTAGTGCACGCCCGCCATGCAGAATCCGTGCAGCCGCTGGTGGCTAAAGGCGCTAAAGGTTCCACCGACTTGGGCGAGTTCATCAGTATGCTGTCCAAGCCCCGAACCGTATGGCTGATGGTGCCGGCCGGGACGGTGGATAAGGTGCTGGACGAGCTGCTCCCGCGGCTGGAATCGGGTGACACCGTGGTAGACGGCGGCAATTCGTACTATCATGACGACATCCGCCGGGCCGCGGCTTTGCGGGAGAAAGGTCTCCACTATGTGGACGTGGGGGTGAGCGGCGGGGTTTGGGGGCTGGAGCGGGGCTATTGCCTGATGATTGGAGGCGACGCGCCAGCAGTCCGGCGCCTGGATTCGGTGTTCCAGGCGTTGGCTCCCGGCCTGGACGCAGCAGTCCGTACCCCCGGCCGCACGGGGGACCCCATGCCCGCGGAAAAGGGCTATCTTCACTGCGGTCCCAGCGGGGCCGGGCATTTCGTCAAGATGGTCCACAACGGCATCGAATACGGAATCATGGGGGCTATCGCCGAAGGCCTGAATATCCTGAAAAATGCCGACAGGGGCAACCGCCCGCCGGAGGCGGACGCGGAGACTGCGCCGCTGCGCCACCCGGAGCTGTACCGCTATGAATTCAATCTTCCGGAGGTGGCCGAACTGTGGCGGCGGGGCAGTGTGATCGGCTCATGGTTGCTGGACCTGGCGGCCAGCGCGCTCCATAAAAGCCCCGACCTTTCCAGGTTTGCAGGCCGGGTGTCGGATTCCGGCGAAGGGCGCTGGACGCTTATGGCCGCGATTGATGAAGGCGTGCCCGCTCCGGTTATAAGCTCGGCCCTATTCAGCCGCTTCAGTTCACGGAACCGGGATGAGTTTGCCGCTAAACTTCTATCGGCCCTGCGCTATGAATTCGGGGGCCATCTGGAAAAAGACCCTGAGCCGGAAGTTTAATCGCAACTGTGACGAAAGGGTGGTGAAAGGAGAACCGGGGGGCGGCGGCCCGCCGCCTTCCGGCAAACTACCTCCCTTAAGGCAGGGATTGAAGCTTAGCCTCTTGATTTATTGATAAATCAATATAGGGTTGGGGGAGAGGGCTTCACCGCGAAGCACTACCAGGACAGGATTCTTTCCAGCCAGGAGAGGAGAACCAGCAGAGGGAGGGTCCTATGAGTGGATGCGCAAGCCCCACTGAAACCCCGGCCTGGCAGGCACTTAAGGCGCATTACGACGAGATCCGGGGCCAGCACCTGCGGCAGCTGTTTGCCGAGGATCCCACCCGGGGTCAAACCCTGACGGCGGAGGGCGCGGGCCTGTACCTGGATTTTTCCAAAAATCGCATTACTGCCAGGACGGTAGAACTTTTGGTGCAGCTTGCCCGGGAAAGGGGCCTGGAATCCCGCCGAGACGCCATGTTCCGGGGGGAAAAGATCAATGTCACCGAAAACCGGGCAGCGCTGCACGTGGCCCTGCGGGCGCCCCGGGGGGCGATCATCTTAGTGGACGGCCAGAACGTGGTGCCGGAAGTCCACGCGGTCCTGGACAGGATGACGGACTTTGCAGGCCGGGTGCGCCGCGGGGAATGGCGGGGCCACACCGGCAAACGCATCCGGAACGTGATCAATATCGGCATCGGGGGCTCCTGCCTCGGCCCGGAGATGGCCTACCTGGCGCTCCGCCCTTACAGCGACCGACACCTGACCTTCCGCTTTGTGGCCAATGTCGACGGCGCGGATTTCACCGAAGCGACGCAGGGTTTGGACCCAAGCGAAACCCTGTTCATCATCTCTTCCAAGACCTTTACCACTTTGGAAACCATGACCAATGCCAAGACCGCCCGGCAGTGGGTGGTGGAAGGGCTGGGGAGTGAACAGGCTGTGGCCCGGCATTTTGTGGCGGTGTCCACCAATGCCGGGGAGGTGCGCAAATTCGGCATAGATCCGGCCAATATGTTCGGCTTTTGGGACTGGGTCGGAGGGCGTTATTCCATGGACTCGGCCATCGGGCTTTCCACTATGCTGGCCGTGGGAGCGGATAATTTTCGCGAGATGCTGGCCGGTTTTCATGACATGGACGAGCATTTCCGAACTGCTCCCCTTGCACAGAACCTCCCGGCGCTTATGGGTCTGCTGACGGTCTGGTACAATAATTTTTTCGGTGCCCAAACCATAGGCATCATGCCGTATGCCTCGCATCTGGCGCGCTTTCCCGCTTATCTTCAGCAGTTGCAGATGGAGAGCAACGGCAAGCACGTGGACCTGGCGGCCCGGCCGGTGACTTATGAGACCGGTCCCATCGTCTGGGGAGAACCGGGAACCGACGGCCAGCACTCCTTTTTTCAGCTGCTTCATCAAGGCACCAAGCTGGTTCCCTGCGACCTGATCGGTTTTTGTCGGCCGCTCAGCCCCCTGTCCCGCCAGCATGACCTGCTCATGGCCAATTTATTTGCCCAGGCCGAGGCGCTGGCCTTCGGCAAGACCGCGGAGGAATTGATCGCAGAAGGTTCTCCGCCGATGCAGACCCCGTTTCGGGTATGTGAAGGCAACCGGCCCACCAATATCATCCTCGCGGAAAGTCTTACGCCCAGGACGCTGGGCAGCCTGGTGGCCCTCTATGAACACAATGTTTTCACCCAGGGCGTCATCTGGAATATCGACTCCTTTGACCAGTGGGGGGTGGAGTTGGGCAAGGCATTGGCCAACCGCATCATCCCCGAGCTGGAGGCCGCGGCGGAACCCGACCTCAAGCACGACAGCTCCACCAATGAGCTGATAAGGCGCTATCGGCGTCTGCGGGCAGCAGGAGCTTAAAGGCCTACGTTTGGGTCAGGAGCCCAAAGTCCAGGTTCCCAGTTCGAATCAAGGGGTGCAATTGCCGGCAAATCGTATCCCGTTAGGGGAGGGGCGAATTCAAAGTTTCTTAAGCAATCTTAGGGTAATCCATGTCCCGGGTTGTTGTTTATCCCGACCATGAAGGCCTGGGGCGCGGCGGGGCGGATCTGTTTGCCGAACAGGCCGGCCGGGCCATCGCGGCGCGCGGCCGCTTTACCGTGGCCCTGGCCGGGGGTGAGACGCCCCGGCCGGTGTACGAGCGCTTGGCCGGCGCTGAGTACCGCAAGTGCATCGACTGGTCCAGGGTGCAGGTTTTTTTCGGAGACGAGCGCTGTGTGCCGCCCCAGGATCCCCAGAGCAATTACCGCATGGCCCGCATGGCCCTGTTGGACCGCGTGCCGCTGCCCACGGGGAACATCCACCGCATTCGGGGTGAGGATGACCCGGAGCGGGCGGCCGCGGACTATGCCCGGATCCTGCAAAATACCTTTGGGGGAGAGGCCTCGGTGGGGGGACCGCCCCCCCAGGGCTTTGACCTCATATTCCTCGGCATGGGGGACAACGGCCACACCGCGTCACTGTTTCCCGGCCTGCCGGCGGTGAGCGAGACGACGCGCTGGGTTATGGCCCAATATGTGGAAACTGAGGGCAGGTGGCGGATTACGCTAACGCCGGTGATCATCAACGCCGCCCGCCTGGTGGCTTTCCTGGTGTCGGGGGCGGCCAAGGCGGAGATGCTGCAGCGGGTGCTGGAAGGGCCCTATCAGCCGGAGGAGTTGCCGGCGCAGGTCATAAAGCCTCTCAGGGGGGAACTGCTCTGGCTGGTGGACGCGGCGGCCGCAGCCAGGCTCCGCAAAGATGCCTAAAGCGGCAGGAAAGCCGGAGGCGCTCTCAAACATTAAAGCGAATTTCAATGATATCCCCGGGCCGGATGGTGTAGTCCCGGTCCACCAGCCGGACCAGGCCCTTGGAGCGGGCTTCCTGCCAGTTGAAGACCTTGATTAAGTCCTCGTACCGGACGACCTCGGCCCTGATAAAACCCCGGGCCAGGTCGGAGTGAATCTTGGCGGCGCAGGCGACGATGTCCGAGCCTTGCTTGATCGGCCAGGCATGGACTTCCTTTTTGTCCGCAGTATAAAAAAATACGATGCCGGCCTTCCGGAGAACTTGCTCAATGGCCTCGTTGATCTCGGGCGGAACCTCGGTGATTACGGTGGGTTTTAAGGTCAGGGGGGCCAACTGCCTTAGGAGCGCTGATTCTTCCGGCGAAAAATCCACATCACACAGCGGCGTTTCTTTTTCCAAATACTCCAGACAGCGGGTCAGCAATGCCTTTTCAAAATCATCAACAGTCCGGTCGCGGCGCGTTTCCAGCTTCTCCATATCCAGGATAAACAGGTCCCAGAGCCGCTCCCGGGAAACGATGAATCCATCGCAGCGGTGACAGTCATCCTTGATGAATTCCGCATAAAAGGGCGAGACTTTCTGGGCTCCGAATTTTTGATCCAGGCGAACGACGCGCTCATCTTGGTATTTCACCTTGCCTTCCGGAAAATCTAATCCCAAAAAACATATTTTCATTGTCTTTAACCTCCGATTCAGATTAACAACCTCCCGGCGCGGGGAGGCCTTCCCGAATTTAGTATATCAGAATGGCCTCCAGGCTGCTTCCCACCCCGGTGGGCAATTTCTAAGAGGCGAGGGCACGCCCGTCTACATTTTCAAGATATCTTTCAGGGGCTTGATGCGGCTGGTTTGTTTGTTGGGGCTTAGGCATCATCTAACCGAACATGAGGACCTCCGGGCGGAAGATGAGCAGGAGGCCCACCACCAGTAAGACCAGACCGCCGATGAGATTGGCAAAGCGGCGGTATTTGCCGGTGAGACCAAAGTGTTGGAGGGTCAGCATGGACACCACAAACACCAGGAGGTCATCCAGCATAAAAATGAAGATGTAGAGAGCCAGGTAGGCGTAATACTGCCAGACCGGCAGGCGGCTTAGGGTAAGGATTTGGGTATAGACCACCGGGAGGCCGATGGAGCAGAAAAATTCCACCAAGTTCACGGCCACGCCCAGAAGTAGGATGCCGGCCGCGGCCAAGAGGAAGCTCCGGTGTTCAATAGTGTTTTTGATCCCGGCCATCAGACCCCGGCGTCGTTCCCCGCCCAGGAGGTTGCAGGTGTCTTCTTTCTTCAGGAAATATTCCCGGAGGTTCGTCCCCGCGGCCACCAGGGCGACCGTCCCGATGGCCACCCGGATCCAGAATACCAGGCCGACGAAGAGCAGGATATTCAGCCAGGCGGTCATGAAGAGAAAGTAAACCAGGCCTGAGCCCGCGATAAACAGGCTTCCCAGAACCCACATGCGGGCCCGGTTTTCCATGCCCAAAAGCAAGCCGATGAGAAATATCAGGGCCCACATGGCGCAGGGGTTAAAGCCGTCCAGGGCCCCGAGGATCACGGTCAGAAGTCCCAGGGAAAGGTGCTTGGTTTCCAGGGTCCCGAGCAGCGGTAAGGTCAGGGTTTCAGGGATCTGGGGCCGCGGTGCCGGTTCCGGAAGAGGCCGCGCGGCGGCGAGCAGGGGCTCAATGAGGTCGGGCGGGGGGTGCTTTTCGGCCTCCCGGATGGCCCGGGTCACCGCGGCGCCGGTTGTCTGATCGTCCTGCCAGCCCACCAGCCAGGTGGTGCCGATCACAATGCAAGGCACCCCGGCCAGCTCGACCTGCAAGCGAGCCGCGGTTTCCCGGAAAATCCGCTGATTTTCGCGGCTGGCGGAGAGCTCCAGTTCGATAACCTGGAGGTGAGGATAGGCAGCCGCCAGCTTCCCCAGGAATTCCTTGGCCTTCAGGCAATGGGGGCAGCCGGCGGCGGTGAAAAGGTAAACCTTGACGGGGGCGGAGGGGGAGGCCGCAGCGGCGGGGCCTGAAACAGGCCACCAGAAAAGCAGGCAGAACCAGAGGGCCAGCCGGAGACCCCTGGCCAGGGCAGGGAATGATTTCAACACGGCAGCCGACAGAAGAGGCCCCGGTAAATCAGAGTCATGAATATACCTTAAGTCCTCGCCGTTTTCTTAAGCGGCGGCGTTTCGACCTCAAGGACGCGGAAAACCATGACCGGCCGTGAGGCATGGGTGATGACCTTACGGGCGATGCTTCCCAGGAGCCAGGCCACTTCGCCGGAACCATGGGTGGCCATGGCGATCAAATCCACCTGGTGATCTGCCGCATATTTGAGAATCTCGCGGGCGACGTTGCCTCTCACACAAGCCACTTCGACCTTCAGGTCCCGGTTGAGCTCTTTGCCCAACATGCCGAGATAGGCCTGGCAGGTCTGGAGGACTGCTGCCGCAGTTGTGCCCGGGGGAGGCTCCCCTTCCTGTTCTAATCCAGGGCTGACATGGATGAGGATGAGCTCGGACTGAAATTTCCGGGCCAATTCGGCCACCTGAGGCAGGATGCTGGCGGCCAACTCAGACCCGTCCAGCGGAACCAGGATTTTCTTGAACATGATAAATCTCTTCGGGAGTTTTCTGTGTCTTGGAAATCGATCGGAACCGGCGTCGGACCCAGCCGCGGTAATGCCACGGATTATATCAGCATTGAGAAAAAATTTCCCGGATTTATCAGCGAGGAAATAGAAGAAACCACAGAAGAAACAAGGTACAATGTGATTGGGCTCAAGGTCCAAAAGGCCAAATGGAGGTTAGTCATGGGACGGCTGGCGATAAAATCGGTCCTCCCCTGGATGGCGGGTTTTCTGCTGGGGTGGGCGATCTTCCCTTCTCCGGCGTTGGCCTTCATCCCCCACTGGGACCCCCGGGAAGCATTTTTCATTCGCCAGTTCGCCTATCTGGCCTTCATGTTGTCCATGCTGTTCTTCATCTATGAGCTTAAGCAAGGGGAATGGCAGCAGCACCGGGCTTTCCGCCTGCTGGCCTGGGCCAGCGCCTTTTTCGCGTTATGGAACCTGGATTGTTTCCTAGGACAATTTTCCGATCATTTTTTTCCGCTTCGCCCCGTCGCGGGGGAGCCGGGCAGCAGGTTCCAAGAGGTGGGGATAGCCGATTGGGCCAATTGGGTGACATATTTCACCAAATTGGATCACCTGTTCCTGGTGCCCGCCTTTGTATTCTTCTATTTGGGAATCAGGGCCTTGAGAAAGGAGCAGGAGGTAGGAAAGTCATGATCACCTTGCCGAACTTCCCTATTCTGCTCGTGGACATATTGGGTTCGGCCCTGGTCCTGGGCCTCAGTTGGGCTGCGTTTAAAAACGCCCGGAAACTCCTGGCCTACGATCCGGAAAACGCCGTCTGGCTGTTCTTGTACTGGCTGACCCTGGCCCTGGTGGCCTTCGGCATTTCCCGGGCCCTGGGCCATATCCTGGGACATTTCCTGATGTTTGCCGGTCAGGCCGGGCTGTGGGAGCAGGTGCGGCCTTACACCGGCGGCCTGAACGCCATCCTGTCCATCCTCATCGCGTCGGTCACCTTCTTTTTTCATACAATCCAGAAACTGTATCGACGCATGGAAGCCGACCACCATCACCTCGAAAGCACCAGCCACGAGATTTTGACGCTGAACAAGGAAATGGAGGCCCTGGTGATGGAGCGGACCATGGCGGAGATGGCCTTGGGGATCGCAGACGGCATCCGCAATCCCCTTCATGTGATCGGCGGCTTCAGCCAGCGCTTGCTTAGAAAGACCTCCCCGGATGATCCAGCCCGCGATTGGGCTAAGGCCATCGCCGAGGCCACCAAGCGCCTGGAGCATATGGTGGAGCGCTTTGAGAACCTGGCCCAGGATAAAAAGTCATTTTTTTCCCAGGAAGACCTCAACAAAATTGTCCGTGGCATCCTGGACATGCTTCAGCCGGTTTTCGAGCGCCGGCGGGTGCATCTGATTACCAGCTTCCATCCCACGCCCGCGTACAGCCAGGTAAATAGACACCTCCTCAAGGTGGCTATTGCCCATCTGCTGCGCAACGCGCTGGAAGCCACTCCGGCCCAGGGTGAGATTCACGTGAGCACCGCGGTGGAGCCGGACGCCACCAGCCTGGTGATCCGGGATACCGGGAAGGGCATGACCCCCGAAATATTGAACCGAATTTTTGAGCCTTACTTTACCACCAAGGTGGGCGGCACCGGTCTGGGCATGGTCTTTGTGCGGCAGATCATCGACGAACACCGGGGAACCATCGCCCTGGAAAGCGAAGTAGGCAAGGGCACCAAAGTTCACATCCGGCTGCCGCTCCGGTTCATGGAGCCGCCGGTCTGAGGCTGGTTCGTCAAACCGCCGCAGCCAGCAATTCCTGAGTGAGGAGCTGCATAACGGCCAGGACTGCGTCCAGATGCCAGATATGCTCGAGGTGGCGGGGCACCCGGAAAGAAACCTGGGCCGGAAATTCCTCATCCGCCAGCCAGAGAATCACCTCCACCGTCAATCCCGGAAATATCTGAAAGGCCAGGGCCGCGTCCCCGGCTGTCAAGGGCTCGCCGCCCAGGAGTTTTCCAGCCCGGAGAAAACCGGTCGGGTCCTGCCCGAACCGTTCTTCCAGGGGGACGTTGGGTACCGCGTGGGGGCCGCGCTCCGGGAAAAAGGTGGCGCCGCCGGTCAGCTCCACGGGGCTCACTAGCGGACCCAAAGCGGCGGGATTCACCCGAGCAAGGTAGAGAAGGGCCGTGAGACAGGTCCGGAAACTCAGGTCCGGGGAATCAGCCCCCTCTGCCTTTATGGTCCGGCCCACCGGGTCGATCCTGAGTATCCGGTTCAAATAGGGCAGGCGGTAGACACCCCCGCTGAAGCCCACGCCGGTGCGGCGGGTAACTTCCTCCGGGGTTAAATGGGCCAGTTCCTGCCAGAATTCCTGATTAACTTCCTCACATTTTTCATACAACATGATAAACCTCATTTAGGGCCAATGGAGGGCGCGCCCCAGGGGAATGCCTGGCGCCGGGACCCAATGGCTGACCGCTTTGAATAAAGCCGTGGCCCAGGAAAAATTCCCTGCCTTGGCGGCAAATAGGCCTCAGCTCAAACCCGCCCTCTCCCGCTCAAGGAATTTGCTGTGATATATTATAAAATCCGATTAGGCCTTTTGCTCCGCAAAACGCCTTACAGCTATTTCCTGGGGAAGGGCCAGGGAGCGCGGCTTCCTGCCCCTTGCCTTACAAAACCTTATCCTTTTGGGGAGCAGAGGGAATAATCGGCTATAATATTTTCTGGGTTCGGAACCTCATCCCAGCCCTGGTTAGGCAAAGATCTTCATAATTTTACTTCAAGCGGAAAAGGCAATATGAAGAATTTTTATTATCCTCAGAAAGTGGCGGTCATAGGCGTTTCGCAAAACCCGACGAACCTGGGCCGGGGCATCATCCTGAACCTGCGGCAAGCCGGCTACACCGGGAAGATTTACCCAGTGGGACCCAGGGGCGGCGAGATTTACGGCCTGAGGATTTACCAGCATCTCCGGGATCTGCCGGAAAAGGTGGACCTGGCCGCGGTGCTCACCCCGGCTCGGTTCGTGCCCCAAGTGGTAGCGGATTGCGGCGATTTGGGCATCACCCGCGTAGTAGTGGAGTCAGGAGGCTTTTCGGAGTTGGGGGAGCAAGGCCGGGAACTGGAAAAGGAGATCATCCGCCTCATCGACCGGTATAACCTGCGGCTTATCGGTCCCAACGGCCTGGGGCTCATTAATATGGAAATCGGCCTGTCCCTGCCTTTTTCCCAGTTGGCGCCTGTGCCCCGACGGGGAAATATCTCGGTCATCGCCCAGAGCGGCGGGGTGGGCATGCACATGATCGCCTGGATGACCAAGGAGGGTCTAGGCCTGAACAAATTCCTGAGCCTGGGCAACAAGCTGAATGTCAAGGAAAATGAGGCCCTGGCCTATTTCCTGGAAGACCCCGGCACTGAGATGATCTACCTTTATCTCGAGGGCCTGGAAGATGGCCGGGGGCTTTTGGAAGTGGCCAAGCGGGCCACCAAACCCATTTTTCTCCAGATGCCCAATGTGGTCCCGGAGACCTCCAAGATCGCCCTGTCCCACACCGCCTCCCTGGCCACGGATGAAAAGGCGGTGGACGCAGCCTGTCGCCAGGGGAACATTTTTCGGGTGCTGCGCCAGTCCGACTTTCTCAACGCCGCCAAGATGGTGGGCCAGCCGCCGGTGAAAGGCAACCGCCTGGTGATCCTCTCCCGGAGCGGCGGTGAAGCGGTGGTCGGGGCCTACGCCTGCAAGCGCTACGGGTTTACTTTGCCGCCCCTGGCCCCGGCTTTGGCCGATTTTATTCACGAAAGGTCGCGTTCAAAGATCATCAAGCCCGGCAACCCTATTGATCTGGGCGACATTTTCGACTTTCAGGTTTACTCCCAGGTGATGGACCATCTTTGCCAGGATCCCGAAGTGGACGCGGTCCTCCTCAATTACGGACCGGTTTATGACCCGGAGCGGGCCGAGGCCCGGGCCATGGCCCAGCACCTCATCAAGCGCTCCCGGGAATCCGGCAAACCCCTGGCCATCAGCGTGTGCGCCACTTTGGAGGAGGAGGACTTCTTCCGGGAGGACCTGGGGGTGCCGACGTTTCACTTTCCAGGGGATGCAGTGCGGGCCTTGTCGTACAGCCGGGATTTTGCCCTCCGCCCTGACCCGGATGATCCGGGGACCGATGAACCTGACTTCGACGAACAGGAAATTGCCGAGCTTTTACGCACCGCGGCCGGAAACGGTTTCCTGCCCATGCCCCTGGCCCTGTCCTTGATAGAGGCGGCAGGCATTCCGGTGGCCCGATGGTTGGCAGCGGCCAACTCCGAAGAGGCTCTCAAGGCTGCGTCCCATCTGGGGTTCCCGGTGGTCCTGAAGCTGGCCGCGCCTTCGCTGTTGCACAAAACCGAAGCCGGCGGGGTCATTCTCAACCTGAATGATCTTCCGGCGGTGGTGGCGGCGTACCGGCGACTGGCGGGCCTGGCTGCGCAGCACCTGCCACCGGGGGAAGCTTGGGAAGTGGTGGTCATGAAGCAGGCATCCGGGGGCGAGGAGGTACTTTTGGGGGCCCAGCGGGATGAGGCCTTTGGGCCGCTGGTGGCCTGCGGCGCCGGCGGTATCCTCACTGAGATTCTGGAGGATGTTGCCCTGAGGGTGGCCCCCATCAGCCGCCAGGAAGCCCGCAAACAGATCCTGGAGACCAGGATCGGTCGGATTCTTCAAGGGGTCAGAGGCCGTCCGGCTGCTGATCTGGAGGCCCTCAGCCGAGCCCTGGCCATCTTGTCCCACCTCGTGGACCGGTTCCCCCAGATAAAAGAAGTGGACCTGAACCCGGTGCGGGTTTTTGCCGGGGAAGAGGGGATTTCCGCCTTGGATGCCCGGATCAGGCTAGGGTAGATTGGAGCCATAAGCCGGGAACCTGAAATTTTGCAAATCCAAGATATGACCATAGTTAAGGTAATCCTGGTAGGACTGGCCGCGGTCGCGGGCGGCGCGGTCAATGCCCTGGCCGGGGGCGGCACCCTGATAACTTTCCCTATGCTTACCGCCATCGGCATCCCCGCGGTGAGCGCCAATATCACCAATACCGTGGCCCTGTGCCCCGGCTACCTAAGCGGGACCTTTGCCCAACTGAAAGATTTACGGGGGTATGAGCGGCAAGCCTGGCTATTGGCGCCCACCGGAGTGGCGGGGGGCATTGCCGGTGGCATCCTGCTTCTCAAGACCGGGGAGCAGGCGTTCCGCTTCCTGATCCCCTACCTGATCCTGTTCGCCACGGGGCTGATGGCAATCCAGGCGCCTCTGCGCTCCTGGATAATACAGCGCAGCCAAAGCCAGGGCTCCAAAACCTCCCAGGAAATCGGGGTGGTGCTGTCGGTGGGGCTGGCTTCCGTATATGGCGGCTACTTCGGAGCCGGACTCAGCGTTATTGTGATCGCCGTCCTCGCCCTGGTGCTGGAGGGCGAACTTACCCGCCTTAACGCCCTAAAACAGTTGGTGGCGTTTTGCGTCAACCTCGCGGCCGCAATTTTCTTTCTATTCAGCGGCAAAGTCGTATGGTGGGCCCTGGCGGTCATGGCGGTGGGGGCTCTGGTGGGCGGCAACCTGGGCGGGCGCCTGGCAGGCCGGATAAAGCCGGCGCTCCTTCGGGCCATTGTGGTGGCGGTGGGCCTGGTGGTTGCCCTGATTTATTTTTGGCGCTGAGAAACAGTAACCGGTAAAAAATAAACAGGGATGGTGAGCCTTGGACTTTGAACCTTGGACAAAAACCAAAAGACAGAATCGATGTTAATGGGGGAGAGGGCTAAAGGCCAGTGGGCCCTTACCCCCTCCTCCAATCCCTGGTGGGGCGGTAGCTTGGCCGGGGAGGTCAGAGCGAGCGTCCCGTCTTCCCCGACCCCCGAAAGGGCTGGGAGGGGATGTGGGGAGGGGGGGCCGGGAGCCGCCGCTCCCTGGCCCTCCCCCACCTGGGGCCATTATTCTCTTTGCCGAACAGAGGCCATAATCGGTATGAGTTTTTTGATCGGCTTGCTGGCCGGCGTGTTCGGGGGCCTGGTGGGGGTAGGGGGAGGGGTGGTGATGATTCCCCTGATGGTGCGGCTTTTCGGGTTTCAGCAGCACCAGGCCCACGGCACGAGCCTGGCCGCCTTGGTGTTCACCGGCTTGACCGGCGCCGCGGCCTACTCGCTCAAAGACAATGTGGATTACGGGGCGGCTGTGTTTCTGGCGGCCACGGCCATGATTACGGCGAGATTCGGGGCCTTGTATGCCAACTCCCTGCCGGAGTGGCGGCTGAAAAGGTTTTTTAGCATTTTTGTCATCTGCGTCTCAATCCTCCTGCTTCTTAAGCCTTTTTACGCACCCATCACCCCTCCCCCCGGAAGAGTGCTTTGGATGGCCATCCTCCTGCTGAGCGGACTGGCCTCCGGCTTTATCGCGGGCCTTATGGGGGTGGGCGGCGGGGCAATCATGGTGCCGGCCATGGTGCTGTTTTTGGGGTTCAGTCAATACCTGGCCCAGGGAAGCTCCCTGCTGGCCATGGTCCCCGCCGGGGCCGTGGGCGCCTATACCCACTGGCGTCTGGGCAACATGGTCATGACCATTGTTCCGGGGCTGATCGGGGGTATCATCGTCGGCGCCTTTGCCGGCGGCACCTTGGCCCAATGGCTCTCTGAGGCGACCTTGCGCTTGATCTTCGCCGCAGCCCTGATCTGGATGGGGGTGCGGGACATCCGAAAAAGCACGCACCTGAGGAATGTCAGCCTTAAAGACGCGCTCGAGGTTTAAGGGATTTGGGGGTGGGCCTGGTGGGCAGCGGGAGGCGCGTGGGTTTCCTTTCCACGGGGTGCGGCCAAAAGCTAAGGTTAAGGGCGGGGAGTAGTGAGAGGCCGCGCTGCCCGCTCTCGCCGGATCTCCAGATGCTATGATGCCCCCCTGCACAAATTTAAAGGAGTCGGTCATGCCTTACGACTATGACACCCTGGCGTACTGGGACCGGGAACACCTCTGGCACCCGTTTACCCAGATGCAGGGCTTTGTGACAGAAGAGTTGCTCGTGGTTGTTCGGGGTGACGGGTCCTACCTCTATGACCTCCAGGGCCGGCGCTACCTGGACGGGGTGTCTTCCCTGTGGTGCAATGTCCACGGCCACCGCCGGCCGGAGCTGGACCGGGCCCTGGCCGCGCAGCTGCAGGAGGTGGCCCACAGCACTCTCCTGGGTCTGGCTCATCCACCGGCTATTATCCTGGCCCGGCGCCTGGCGGAAATCGCGCCCCAGGGACTCACCAAGGTATTTTATTCCGACAACGGCTCCACCGCGGTGGAAGCGGCCCTGAAGATGGCCTATCAGTACTGGCAGCTCAAGGGACGCCATGAAAAGAAGCGCTTCCTTAAGCTCAAGGAAGGATACCACGGGGATACCTTGGGCGCGGTGTCCGTGGGGGGCATCGACCTGTTTCATCAAACCTACCGCCCTCTGTTGTTCGACACCCTCACCGCGCCGGCTCCCTATTGTTACCGCTGTCAGCACCAAGGGGAGTGCCGGGAGCAGTGTCTCCTTGAACTGATGGACCTGGTGGCGCGGCACCACCAGGAGTTGGCCGCGGTGATCCTTGAACCGGTAATGCAAGGCGCCGCGGGCATGATTCCCCAACCTCCCGGGTACCTGGCCCGGGTCCGGGAGATTACCCGCCAGCACGACGTGCTCCTGATCTGCGACGAAGTGGCCACGGGTTTCGGCCGCACGGGGAAAATGTTTGCGTGCAACCACGAAAAGGTGTCTCCTGACCTGTTATGCCTGTCCAAAGGCATTACCGGCGGGTATCTGCCCCTGGCCGCCACGCTGGCCACGGCTGAAATTTACCAGGCGTTTTTAGGGGAATACCACGAGTTCAAGACGTTTTTCCACGGCCACACTTACACCGGCAACCCCCTGGCGGCCGCGGTGGCGCTGGCCAGCCTGGAGCTTTTTGAGAAGGACCAGGTTATACCAAACCTGGCCCCCAAGACAGAAATGCTGGAGGCCCGCCTCCTCGAAATGGCCTCCCATCCCCACGTGGGGGATGTGCGCCAGCGGGGCTTCATGGTGGGCATTGAACTGGTGGCGGACAAGGAGACCCGGGAGCCCTTCCCGGTGGCCCGGCGCACCGGCCACCGGGTGATTTTGGAGGCCCGTAAACTCGGGGCCATTCTGCGGCCTCTGGGGGACGTCGTGGTGCTCATGCCCCCTTTGTCCATAACCCCGGAGGAACTAGAAAACCTCTGCCGCATCACCTCTGAAGCCATAAGGCGGGCCACGACAGGCTGAAACGCGCCAGGGATGCCGACCACTGCCCGCCGAGGCAGAATTACGGGTTTAATCTCCGGAATTGTTCCGCAGGAAAAAGCCCGGCAGTATAAGTTCTCGGTGACCCCGGATTGGGGAGGTTTGGCGTAGCCTCTGATGCCGCTGTTGTTCACTTCATGAAAATCGCCGCCGTCGCGGCCGGCAGCTACATAACCAAATATCTTCGGCTTAATTTGAGGCTGTTGCAAATAGCTATTGGGAGAGGGGGCCAGGGAGCCGCGGCCCCTGGCCCCCTCTCCCAAAACCTCTCCCCCAACCCCATTCATTTATTGGCAATTCAAGGGGTAAGCCTCAACTTGTTTCCCATATGGGGGTTGGGGAGGGGAGTTTGAGGGGAGGGGCGGGGGTCCGCCGATCCCCCCGGTCCTCCTCTCAAGACCCGCTTCGCCATAGTCTCAATTTAACCGCGGTAACGCTCAACAATTTTTTCAGCCTCTCCAGGCCGGCGCAAGGCCAGGGTGCAGATACTGACCGCGTCGGCGCCGAGGTCCAGGTAGCGCCGGACCTCCTCAGCGCCGGAGACGCCGCAGCCCATGATCAGCGGCAGGCGCACCCGGGGACGGAGTCCCTGGTTGTAGCGGTAGGCCTGGGCAAAGGCCGGGCCGCCGGAGACGCCGCCGCCGCCGACCGCGGCCAAAGGAGAGGGCGGGTAGCGGTCCGGCGGAAAAACCAGCTCATAGGGGATGGTGTTGATGCTGTGGAGCGCCCCGGCGCCGGCATTTTCCAGTTCCTGGGCAAATTCGTAAGGGTGCCGGATGCTGATTTTGGCAATAAGAAAAAGGTCCGGGCAGGCGACTTGCAGCGCCCGGACCAGGGCCAAGCTGTCAGCCAGGTTGCAGGCCAGGTCCTCCGGCACATTGGGGCAGGAAAGGTTGAGTTCCAAGGCCCAGAAGGACTCCTCCAGGTGCCGCCGGTACAGGGCGACGGCTTCCAGGGTTTCCTGCACCGCGCTTTCCGCCCCTTTGGTTAATTCCGGCCAAAAGTTGGGAATGACCTGAAATCCATTCCGGCAAGCGCGGCCGATTTTCGGGGCCACGGCCGCCACCCCGGCATTGGTGAGGCCGTAAGCGTTCAGCATGCCGCCCTGGGGCAGCCGCTGGATATATCTCCAGGTAAAGGGATTGGCCGGCACAAAATTGCCCCGCCGGGGGAACCGGGTGGCGGACTTGGTGATCACTGTGGTGGAGGTTTCCCGGACAGTTCGCAAGAGGCGTCGATAGGCCGGCCACAGGGTATAGGGGAAGATCCCCTCCCCAGCCGGTCCCAACGCAGTGGAAAAAACAATAGTGGAAATGCTTCTTTCCCGGATGGCGATCATGATTTAAGAGTCTTTTGGGGGGGCCGGAATATAAGGGGAGTTTAAATCCGCCCCGCACGCCGCTTCTTCGTCGCAACCGAAAACCGCCATCCTGGCCTGTTCGGGCGCAGGTCAAAAACCTGCTGCCGGTGCCGGGATCATCTTTGCGCCGCCAGGCCCTCGGCTATTTCTGCGGCTACCCGCGGGCTATGGCCACCGGGTCGCTCGCGGTGCGGATGGGCCGGGCCACCCCGATGCAGTCCGCCCCGTTTTTCATGGCCTCAAGGGGGGTGACTACCCGCTTCTGATCGTTTCCCACTACCGCTGACCAAGCCGGGCGGATGCCCGGACAAACTACCAGGATGAGATGATCTTTGGGATCCGTAAAAGATGCCGTTATTGTCTCAACGCCGGCAAGGGCGCCGTGCCAGGTCTCTAAAACATCAGGCCTGGCTCCGCAGATACTCCTCCACCCGCCCCAAGTCCTCCGGGGTGTCCACTTCCAGGGCATCCCCGTCGGTTTCCACCACATGGATGGGGTAGCCGTATTCCAGGGCCCGGAGTTGCTCCAGTTTCTCAGCCTGCTCCCAACGGCCTGGGGGGAGCGTCACAAAATCCTTGAGAAACTCAACCCGATAGCCGTAAATACCTATATGTTTGTAATAATAAGGGCGTTCGCCGTTGCGCCAATAGGGTAGGGGGCTCCGGGAAAAGTACAGGGCCCGGCCCCGCTGATCGAAGACCACCTTCACCAGGTTGGGGTTTTGGGCCGCCTCCAGGCTGGTTTCCCGCCGGGCCGTGGTGACCATGATTGCGGAACAGTCCCGCTCCACCAGATTCATCAGGTGCCCGATCACCAAGGGCGGAAAGACCGGCTGATCCCCCTGGATGTTGATCACCAGGTCACGGGGATCAAGTCCCAGAAGCTCCGCGGCTTCGGCCAGGCGGTCGCTTCCCGAGGGGTGCTCGTTCCGGGTCATGACGGCTTGACCGCCAAACCCTTCCACGCATTTTTGGATGCGGGCGTCGTCGGTGGCCACATAAACCCCGGCCAGGCCGGGGATCTGCCGGGCCTGCTCATACACCCATTGAATCAGGGGCTTCCCCAAAATAGGCGCCAAGGGCTTCCCCGGAAAGCGGGTGGAGCCGTAACGGGCCGGTATAAGAACAAAGGTCCGCATCATGGTTAGGCTGCTCTGCGGCCATTATAATCCGGCTTGGACATATTGCAACCCAAGTTCCTTGACACCAAGGATTATGTGCTTATCTTTCTTTAGTAATTCCTTTCAGTTATGCAGAAGAACCCACGGAGGCAAAAACAATAATGCGGTTTGACAAATTAACCCTGAAAGCCCAGGAGGCCTTGCAGGCGTCCCAGGATCTGGCCCGGCGTCTTGGAAACCCCCAGATCGAGCCGGCCCACATGTTGCGGGAGCTCCTGGCCCAGGAAGAGGGCCTGATCCGGCCGCTCCTGAAAAAACTTGAGGTTGACCCCCAGAGAATCATCAAGGGGGTGGACGACCTGCTTACCCGGTTGCCCCGGGTCAGCGGCGACGTTCAGGTCTATCTTTCCCCCGCTCTCAATAAAGTCCTGGACGAGGCCTTCAAGCAGGCCAGCCAGATGCGGGATGAATATGTTTCCACTGAACATATCTTTTACGGCCTGGCCGTAGACAAAACCAGCGACGTCGGCCGGCTGCTGGCCGAGGCCGGCCTGACTCCGGAAGGCATTTTGAAGGCCTTGATGGAGCTCAGGGGTTCCACCCGCATCACCGACCAATCTCCGGAGGACAAGTATCAACCTCTGGAGAAGTACGCCCGGGATCTGACGGAGATGGCCCGGGCCGGCAAGCTTGACCCGGTTATCGGCCGGGACAGCGAGATCCGGCGCATCATCCAGGTGCTCTCCCGGCGGACCAAGAACAATCCGGTGCTTATCGGTGAGGCCGGGGTGGGCAAAACCGCCATCGTCGAGGGCCTGGCCCAACGCATCGTCAACGGCGACGTGCCCGAGACCCTGAAGGACAAACGCTTGGTGGCCCTGGACATGGGGGCCCTCATTGCCGGCACCAAGTACCGGGGCGAGTTCGAGGAAAGACTGAAGGCGGTGCTCAAAGAGATAACCGACGCCGAAGGCCAGATCATCCTGTTCATCGATGAGCTCCATACCCTGGTGGGCGCGGGCGCGGCCGAAGGGGCCATGGATGCCAGCAACATGATCAAACCGGCCCTGGCCCGGGGGGAACTGCACTGTGTGGGCGCCACCACCCTGAATGAATACCGCAAATACATTGAAAAAGACGCGGCCCTGGAGCGCCGCTTCCAGCCAATCTATGTCGCCGAGCCCTCGGTGGAGGACACCATCGCCATCCTCCGGGGCCTAAAGGAGCGCTATGAGGTGCACCACGGAGTGCGCATCAAGGATTCAGCCATCGTAGCCGCAGCTACTCTGTCCCAGCGCTACATCACCGACCGGCAGCTCCCGGATAAAGCAGTGGACCTGATCGACGAGGCGGCCAGTAAACTGCGCATGGAAATTGACAGCCGCCCCGCGGAAATCGACGAAGTGGAGCGCAAGATCATTCAGGAGGAGATCGAACGGGAAGCCCTGAAGCGGGAGCAGGACCCCGCCTCCCAGGAGCGCCTGGCCAAGATCGAAAAGAGCCTGGCGGACCTGAAGGAGAAAAGCGCCATCTTAAAGGCCCGTTGGCAAAAAGAGAAGGAGGTCATCAGCCGCATCCGGGCCATCAAGGAACAGATGGAGAAGGCCAAAATCGACGCGGCCCAGGCCGAACGCCAGGGGGATCTGGCTCGGGCCGCGGAAATTACTTACGGCGTCATGCTCAACCTCAAAAAAGAGCTGGAGGAGGAAAACCGGAAGCTGGCGGAGATTCAGAAAGAAGGCGCTATGCTCAAGGAGGAGGTGGACGCGGAGGACGTGGCCGAAGTGGTGGCCAAGTGGACCGGCATCCCGGTCTCCCGACTCCTCGAGGGCGAAAAGCAGAAACTTCTCCACATGGAGGAGCGGCTGAGCCAGCGGGTCGTCGGACAGGAAGAAGCCATCCGGGCGGTCAGCAACGCGGTGCGCCGGGCCCGCTCCGGCCTCCAGGACCCCAACCGGCCGCTGGGCTCCTTCATTTTCCTCGGCCCCACCGGCGTGGGCAAAACCGAATTGGCCCGAGCCCTGGCCGAGTTCCTCTTTGACGACGAAAACGCCATGGTGCGCCTGGACATGAGCGAGTACATGGAAAAGCACACGGTGTCCCGCCTCATCGGCGCGCCTCCGGGCTACGTGGGCTATGAGGAAGGGGGCCAGCTCACCGAGGCGGTGCGCCGCCGGCCTTACAGCGTGGTGCTCTTCGACGAAATCGAGAAGGCCCATCCGGAAGTGTTCAATGCGCTCCTCCAAATCCTGGACGACGGCCGCCTCACCGACGGCCACGGCCGCACCGTGGACTTCAAGAACACTATTGTCATTATGACCAGCAATATCGGCAGCCAGTACATCGCGGAGGCGGTGAACGAAGCGCAGATGAAAGAGCGGGTCATGGAGGCCCTGCGCCTCCACTTCCGGCCCGAGTTTCTGAACCGGGTGGATGACATCCTTATCTTCCACCGCCTGACTTTGGAGCAGCTTCGGCAGATTGTGGACCTGCAGATGGCCAGGCTCAGGAAGCTTCTGGCCGAGCGCCACATTGAAATCGAACTCACCGACAAGGCCAAGGAGTTCCTGGCCGAGGTGGGCTACGACCCGGTGTACGGTGCCAGGCCCCTGCGCCGGGCCATCCAGCGCTACCTCCAGGACCAACTGGCCCCCAAACTCCTCTCCGGCGAGTTCAAGGAAGGGGACACCATCCTGGTGGACGGGGATGAGAAAGGCTTGACCTTCACCCGCAAGGGCGAATAAACCGCTGGGCGGGGGGGCGGCCATAGACCTCATTTCGGCCTTCCCCCCAGGACACCTCCCAATCCGGATCAGGGAAAGGCGGGGGCCTCTGCATCCAGACTTCCCGGTTTTCACCCCAAACAATTGTATTACTACCCGACGCAATCATTTCGCTTCAGCCTGACAGTTCCCGCGCTGGCCCAAGACCCTGGAGGCGCAGGCTGAAGCCTGGGGCTGCAATTCCTGTCAAGAAGTTGGGGAGGATTGCAGGCCTGAAAGGCGGGAAAGCCCGGCGGTTCCCATCTTTCAGCCCATACCAGGATTTTATCCGGCCAAATCCCTCATCACCTCCGGCCACACCTTCCCCGCCGGGCCCGGCAGGAAATAGTCGGTGAGATACTGGGTCAGGCGGGTGTGCTCCAGGTTGCTTTCCACGATGAGGGCGCCGGTGTTTTTGGCTGTTTGGGGCAGGGCGTTGGCCGGGGCCACCTCCATGGAGGTGCCGATCAGCAGCAGCAGGTCGCAGGCCACGGCCCAGGCGTTGGCCTTGAACATGGCCTCGTCGGGAATGGCCTCCCCGAAAAAGATCACATCCGGCTTGATCAGCCCGCCGCAGTAGCAATACAGGGGCGTATGGTCGAAGTCCAGGGCCTCCCGGGGCCAGACGCCTTTGCAGTTCAGGCACACGAAGCGGTGGGCGTTGCCGTGGTATTCGATGACGTTCCGGCTGCCCGCCTCCTGGTGCAGGTTGTCCACGTTCTGGGTGACAATGCCCAGAAGACGGCCCCGTTTTTCCAGTTCCGCCAGCGCGTAATGGGCCGGGTTGGGGCGGGCCTGGACCAGAATCCGGTCCATTTCCTTAAGCATGACCCAGACCTTGGCCGGGTCTTTTTCGAAGGCCCTGATGGTGGCGTACTCGAAGGGATCGAAGCGTTCCCACAGGCCCCCCGGACTGCGGAAATCAGGAATGCCCGATTCCACTGAAATGCCGGCGCCGGTAATGGCCATGGCTTTTTTGCTTTTTTTGATGAGTGCGGCCAGGTCGTTAGGGGTGATGGTCTGCATGCTTGGGATTTTATCACGGCGCCGGGCTGAGGGACAGGGGCAAGGGGGCTATCCGGTTTGCCGTTTGCCCTAATAATTAACAATTATGCCCAGTTAGCCCGGTTCAAGTGATTATTGCTTGGCTGTTATATGGGATGAATCGAGGAAGGGGGCTTGCCCGAGGATTTGCGCGCCGCTGACTGGCGGCGGTTCTCAAAGAGGTCAAACCGGCGCATCTTGTTAAAGAGCGTGGTGCGGCTGATGCCCAAGACCTGGGCGCACATCTTGCGGTTCCACTTGAAGCGCTCCAGGGTTTCCACCAGGATGTGTTTTTCCGCGTGGGCCAGGGCCTCGTCCAGGGTCAGATCCCTGGTGGAGGGACTGGCCGCCGACCAGGCCTCCCGTAGGTAAGAGGGCAGGGACTCGGGAACAATATAATCCCCGGGCGAGAGGATTACAGCTTGCTCGATGACATTCTCGAGTTCGCGGACATTTCCCGGCCAGCTATGGCGCAGGCAGATCTGCAAGGCGTTTTTGGAAATGCCCCGGACCTTTCTTTTGTGGATCTGGTTGAATTGCTTGATAAAGTGCTCGGCCAAGGGACCGATATCAGAGAGGCGCTCCCGCAGCGGCGGGATATTCAGAGAGACCACGTTTATCCGGTAATAGAGGTCTTCCCGGAATTGTTGTTTGTCCACTTCCTCCTTGAGGGGAGTGTTGGTGGCGGTAATGATCCGCACATCGACGCGGATGGGGGTATTGCCGCCCACCCGTTCGATAACCTTTTCCTGGAGGACTCGCAGCAGCTTCACCTGGAGGTTGGGCGACGCCGAGTTGACATCATCGAGGAAAATAGTCCCGCCGTGGGCCTCTTCGAACTTGCCCTTTTTGTCGCGGATAGCCCCGGTGAAGGCCCCCCGGACGTGGCCGAAGAGTTCGCTTTCCAGGAGAGTCTCGGAAAGAGAGCCGCAGCTGATTTTAATAAAAGGCTTTTGCCGGCGGGTAGAGTGATTGTGAATGTATTGGGCCAAAAGACTCTTGCCGGTGCCGGATTCGCCGGTTATGAGGACGGTGGCCTGAGTGTCGGCTATGGTGTGGACCAGCTCCATGAGCTGTTCCATTTTGCGATCCCGAAAAAGCAGATCCTCCTGGAGATCCCAAGGTTTTAGGCGCTTTCGCAGGGATTCATACGAGACCATAAGTTTATGCTGTTCAAGGGCACGCTGGATGGTCACCTTGAGGCGCAGGTCGTCGATGGGCTTGGTGATGTAATCATAGGCGCCCAGCTTGATGGCCTCGATGGCCCCGTCAATGTGGCCATGACCTGTGATAAAAACCACCAGGGCCTGGGGGCTCATGCCCTTGACCTCTTTGAGAAGATCAAAGCCGCTCATGCCAGGCATCTGGATATCGGAAAGAATGAGGTTAAAGCCGTTTTCTTTGAGCTTGGCCAGGGCCGCAGGAGCGCTTAAGGCCGTATCCACTGAATAGCCTTCAAAAGTCAGCATTTCCTTTAACGATTCGCAAACCAGTGAATCGTCGTCTACGATGAGAATGTCTTTAGGCTTCAAGAGTCCCTCCCAAGTCGCCAATCTTGGGCAAGAGGATGGTTACTCTGGTCCCCTGACCGGGCTGGCTCTCGACTAGAAGTTGTCCGGCGTAGCGCTCCAGGATTTTACGGCAGATGGGCAGTCCCAGCCCCAGTCCTTGCGTCCCGTTCTTGGTGGAGTAAAACGGTTGAAATATCTGTCCCAATTCCTCAGTGGAAAGACCAGAACCGGTATCCTGAAAATGGATGGCAATGTCCTGAGCCCCGACAGTTCCGTCCACCTTCAGCTTGCCCCCGTGGGGCATGGCTTGCAGAGCATTCTTGATGATATTGACAAACACGTGGTAAAGGTCGCCGTCCACCTCGATCTCTTTGAGTTCCGGCGAGGCGTGCAAGGTCACCTGGACCCTTTGATCGCTGGCTTGAAACATCATGATCTTCACCGCATCCTGAAGGAGGTGCAGCAAATTATCGGCTGTGGGCGGCGCTTTAAGGGGATTGGCGGAGGACATGAGCGATCGGATGGTCATGGACATTTTGTGCAGGCCTTTTTGGGCTTCGGTCAGGTAACGCTCGACTTCCTGGGGATCGTCCTTTTTCCTTTGGGCCAGAGTGAGGTAACGATAGACCCCGTCCAGGGGGTTGTTGAGTTCGTGGGCCACACAGAGACTCAGCTTCCCCATAATAGCCAGATGCTCATAGAGATGGAGTCTTTGTTTGAGCTTTTCCAGTTCGCTCAGATCCTCCAGCATGACGATTCCCTGACCGGCCTTAAGGGGTTGCAGGGAAGGGATAAGCCGCACGCCCAGGTAATGGGTCTTGCCTTCTTCCAGGGAACACTTAAGGGTCGGCAACTCCCGGGCCTCCTGGTGTTCTATGACCCAGTGCAGAATATTTTTCAGGGATTCCCGTTGGCCGGAAGCCAGTCCGAGGAGGCTTGCCAGGTCCTCGCCGATCAGTCTTCCCCGGTGGCGCAAGAGCCTGATCAGGGCGCTGTTGGCCTGGATCACCCGAAGGTCGCGGTCCACCAAGGCCACTCCCTGAGAAAAATGCTCCTGAAGAAAGGAACCCAGGGCTATGGCCGGCTCTGCCGGCCGATCCGCCTCTATCCGCTCTAGAGCCTCCACCAGCAGGCGGCCGGCAAGCCAACCGAGGAAGAGATCCCGGGGGGCGAAGGGAAAATCATCGGGCCGGTCGGTGAGATTGATCACCCCCCAAAAAGTGGAACCAATAAGGGGGATGATCATAAAGCTTCTGGTGAGGTAGGGAAAGCGCCGCACCCAAATGGCCACCCGCTGATCCAAATCGTGGTCCACGACCAGAAGGGGGCGTTGCTGGCGAGCCACGTAACCCATGAGGCTGTTGGCGGCCGGCACGAAGGCGGCCAGGCGGGCCTCGGCCTCCGGACCTCTGGCCGCCAACCCGGAGAAACTGTCCCGGTCCTTGTCATAGAGGAAAATAGAGGTGCGGGCCGCATCCAGAAGTTTCTCAAGGCCCTCCAGGAACAGCTGCGCCAGTTCTTTTAAGGATCGGGCCCCTTCACAGGATTCCCGCAACGCTGTAAGGTGGCCGGCTTCAGGGGTATCGGAGATTAGATCCAGAGCCTGCCAACCCAAGGCCTCGGCCCCTTGGAAGATAATCTCGAGGTCCTTTTGCTGAGTGGAAAGGAGGCGGAATTTTAAGGCGCGGGCGATGGCGTGCTGGAGGATTTCGATCTGAAGGGGCTTGGTAAGATAGTCGAAGGCTCCCAGCTTGACGGCATTGACCGCGTCCTGAAAATTGGCGTAGCCGGTGAAAACGATGACCGGGATGTCGAAATAGTGGACGCGCAAATACTTGAGGAAATCCAGGCCCCCCGTCTCCGGCATGATCACGTCGGTGAGGACGAGATCGAAGGGCTGGGACCGGAGATAATCCTGGGCCTCCGTGACGCTGGCGGCAGTAGTTACTTTATAGGCTGGTGACAGGATATCCCGGACCAAATCCAGAATGCCCGGATCATCGTCCACCACCAAAATTTTCGGAGCCTCTCGCATTCTTCCCCTTGACCAAAGCGGCCCTTCGGCCTCTCTTCAGCAAGCCCCCCAAGAACAGGTTCGGCATCGACCGGTTATTTCTTTACGGCAATCCCATTTTTCGGAGAGACCCCTTTCCTCCAGGAGTGTGGCTATGGAGTGAATTTCCCCCTGACCACAGGTAAGCCTTGGGGCAAAACCTGAGTTTTAGAATCCTGGCTAACACTATAAACTCTTTTCCCTCCTGAGTCCACGACATTTTCCAAAAAATTTGACAACCAATTCTTTTTTTATGTTTTATCGGACACGGCTTAAAGCAGCCTCAAGCCACCAGGAAGCGCAGCAGGGCGCGGACCAATGGATCTAAATATGGTCTGAAGATGCCTACCCCGGTGATCCTTTCCGCCCCCAAAATGGCCAAAATGATCAGCGAGCCGGAATAGTAAACCGCTCTTCGTTGCCGCGGCGAGTAGTCCGGAAGCCATACGGTTATCAGGGACCCGGCGGCCAGCGGCGGCAGGGGAATAAGATGGTACACCGCGGTGGCAAGGTTCACGCCAGCCACCATCAGGAAAACCAGGGGGTCAAAGTCGATGAACCGGATCACGAAAACCAGGCTCGCGGCAATGTTGGCCAGCATAAAATTGGCGAACATCCCGGTAAACCGGACCAGGATGGTATAAAGGCGGGGATATTTGAAATTGGCCGGATTGATTCTGACCGGCTTGGGCCAGCCAAAGCCCGCCACCAGATAACAGAGGCTGCCGAGAACGCTTAAATGGAAAAACACGTTGAAGTGGAAGCGGTCCTTGTACTCCGGATCGTAATCTCCCAGCAGGGTGGCCATCCAGCCCTGGGCTTCGGCATTGACCAAAATGGCCAGCAGCGCCGAGACCACAAACGCCACTCCGGTATCGAAACCCAGGTTACTGAAATCGGGGATAAAGGGATAATTTTCGAAACCTCTGCTTGTCATAATTGTTCACCTGAAGGAGACCAACCTGCGTTTGGGGACAGCCGCCAAAACCTCCGGCGCCCCCCTGGCCTAAACAGAGAGAAGGCAGGGGAGGTGCCCTGCCTTCTCGGGAAAGCCCAGGGCCCGGCGGTCTGTTGCCGCCAGGTCCTGGAATGATGCGGCACGTTTACTCGGTGACGTGCATGGGCCGCTTGGCCAACCGGGAAACGATCACGCCGATAATCAACACAATGGCGGACAGATAGAAGGCCCAGGTGAGGCTGCCGGTGAGGTCCTCGATGGTGCCGCCCAAGCGGGCCATGAAGAAACCGAGACCCCACCCGAGGAACACCAGGCCATAGTTCATGCCCAGGTTCTTGGGCCCGAAGAAGTCAGCGGTGTAAGAGGGCAGCAGGGAGAGGCCGCCGCCGTACTGCCAGTAAGCCACGCCCACAGCCAGGAACAGGAGGAAGAGATTGTGGGATGCAATGATCCAGGGCATCAGGAACAGGCAGAGAGCCGAAACCAGACAGTTCAGGGTGTAGGCGTTGTCACGACCGATGATGTCAGAATATTTACCGGTACCGATCCGGCCCAGGGCGTTTATCAGCCCGCCGTAAGAAGCCAGGATCCAGGCGTTGGCCTTCAGGAACGGGGAGCCGGCCGCCGCCTTGGACAGGATGGGCGCCGCATTGGCGATAATGAGCAAGCCGGACTGGGTGGTGGCGATGAACAGCCAGACCAGGGCATAGAATTGCCAGGTCTTCACCGCTTCGCCGGGAGACCAGTCAATGGTAGTGGCAGCTTTGGCCGCCGCCGCCCCAACTGCGGGTGCCGCCGGGGGCACATAGCCGGGTTCGGGCCAGGCCAGCAAAGAACCCGCGATGATGGTCACCGCGGCAAAGAAGATTCCCAAAATAACGAAGCTGCCCGTGAGGCCGTAGTTTCTGATGAGAAACTCGGCCAAAGGCGAGATGTACAGCGCGGCGCCGCCGTAGCCGGAGACCACCAGGCCGGCAATCAGGCCGCGTTGATGCGGACCGAACCACTTCAGAGCCGCCGGGGTGGGCGCGGCATAACCGATGCCCATGCCGATGCCGCCCAGAATGCCGAACCCGAAAATCAGGCCGCCATAACTCCGGGTCAATCCGGCGATAATACAGCCCACCGCCAGGAACAGACCGCCGGTGATGGCGCCCACTTTGGGTCCCAATCTATCCTGAATGCGCCCGCCGGGAATCATAAATAAGGCAAAGATGATAACGCAGAGAGAAAATGGTGTGGCGGTCTCGGCGGCGGAAAGGTAATTCCAACCGGCTCCCCAGGCGTCGGGGATGGGGGTCCCCACCAATTCGAGAGCGAGTTTGCCCTCTTTCGTGGGCACCTTCAGGTATTTTGCCCAGACACTCCAAGCATACAGGATACCCAGACAAAGGTTGATAGCAGTACCAGCAAATACTACGCGCCAAGCTTTTCCTGGAGCGCTACCAGATGCCATGTGATCCCTCCTTTGCAAAATAGCCAGTTACCAAGGAAACTTTGTTGAAAAAACGTTAATGAAAAAGAATTTCCGCCCCTGGCCGGCATCCGGCCTTTCCTCACCTCCTTTCCGGGGATGGAGTGAATGAAGGAAGATTTTAAGGATTGTCGCTAACTGCATGATAGAGCGCTAAGAAGCGGCTTGGCAAGGGAAAATTTTCATAAACCCGACATTTTATCTGTATAATTTCGGACCCATTTGTCCAGAAAATAACTCTTTTATTTATTAAATTAATTTTATAACTATTGGAAATATTGCAAAATATTTTTAAGTACAAGAAATGCCTTGATATTTCAAGTGGAAGAATCTGGAATGGGGAATTAGTTCTCGAGATTATTGATAAAAAGTCTACCTAGCGGCCAGGGCCTGACGGGCCGCGGCCGCCGTGTGCTCCAGATCCGCCTCGCTGTGAGCCGCGGACACAAACCAGGCCTCGAATTGGGAGGGCGGCAGATAGACCCCTGCCTGGAGCATGCCCTGGAAGAACCGGGCAAAGGCTTCCAGGTCAGCCTTTTGCGCCTCCGCCAAGCCGGCCACCGGCCCGGGGGTGAAAAACACGGTGAGCATGGAGCCTACCCGGTTGATCGTCACCGGGACGCCCGCCTGGGCCGCCGCATTACTGAGTTCTGCGGCCAGCCAGGCCCCTTTGTTTTCCAGCTCGGCATAGAAATCGCGCTCCTTCAGCGCGGTTAAGGCAGCCAGGCCCGCGGCCACCGCCACCGGGTTGCCCGAGAGAGTGCCGGCCTGATACACGGGGCCCACGGGGGCCATCTGTTCCATGAGGTCCCGGCGGCCGCCGTAAGCCCCGATGGGGAGCCCGCCGCCGATGATCTTGCCCAGGCAGGTGAGGTCAGGAGTGACCCCGAAGCGGGACTGGGCCCCGCCCCAGGCCACCCGAAAGCCGGTGATGACCTCGTCAAAGATAAGGAGGCTGGCATAACGGTCGCAGAGCCGCCGCAGGCCGGGAAGGAAGTCCGGCTGGGGTTCCACCACCCCCATGTTGCCCGCCACCGGCTCCACAATGATTGCGGCAATCTCGCCGCCGCGGGCCTCAAAAACCTGAGCCACCCTGTGCAGATCGTTATAAGGCAGGGACAGGGTGAGTCCCGCAATTTCCTTGGGCACCCCGGGGCTCCCCGGAATGGCCTGAGTGAGGACGCCGCTCCCCGCGGCCACTAAGAAAGAGTCGCCGTGTCCATGATAGCCTCCGTCGAATTTAACGACCAGGGGACGGCCGGTGGCCGCCCTAGCCAGGCGCAGAGCGCTCATGCAGGCCTCGGTGCCGGAGGTCACCAGACGCACCATTTCCAAGGACGGCACGGCCTGACACAGCAGTTCCGCCAATTCCACTTCGCCGGCGGTGGGGGCGCCGAAGCTGGTGCCCCGGGCCGCGGCCTGCTGCACCGCGTCCACCACCCGGGGGTGGGCGTGTCCCAAGATCAGGGGACCCCACGAACCTACGTAGTCGATGAAGCTGTGGCCGTCTAAGTCAAAGATTCGGGAGCCTTCCCCTTTGCTGATGAAAAAAGGGGCCCCCCCCACGGCTTGCCAGGCCCGGACCGGGCTGTTCACCCCCCCGGGGATGCAGGCCCGGGCCCTGGCGAATAATTTACTGGACGTGGAAAAAGTAAGCATGGCAAGCCTCTTAAGTCAAGTTTCGCCCCCTCTTCCCCCGGGGGGAACCGCTAATTTTCAGGGAAGGACGCCAATTTCGGAAAGAAACATGCAGCCGCAGGCTTCGGCCGGCGAAATATTGCTTTATTCCGGCCATACCTTGAAGCGCAGCCTAAAGGCTGCGGCTCCATTTGGTCTCCGGGTTTCGGCCTGGTTTTGCCCTAGGTCCCCTGGATCTCCAGGTAAATTGGTTCATGAGAAGTGCGAAACTTGACCTCTTAAGTTAAGTCTGAAGGATAGGCCAAAGGCCCCGGTCGCCAGGGGAAGGGTAACAGAAAAAAAGACCGAAATTTGAAAATAATGGGGCTGTTCCGTTCCTTTTGATCTCTTTCTGCCATTCCCCGTGGTAAACCTCACGGTAAGTTATCTGCTTTTCGCTTTTCTGAACTTAGGGTTGGTTCAGCTCTGATCAGAAATGTCGCCCCGGAAATAGCGCATGGTGGTTTTTTTCAATTCTGCGTCGGAAAAGAGGATTTCATACTCCTGGACGCCGATTTCGGCAGCCAAACCGGCCGCCAGGGCCGTGATCTCTTCCGGGTCCTTGCCGTGAAGCATGGTGTAAAGGTTGTAGGGCCAGCCTGGGGCTGACTCCCGGTGGTAGCAATGGGTTACCTCCCGCCGTGCGGCGAGCAGCCGGCCGACCCTTTTTATATCAGGCTCGGGCACGGCCCAGGTAACCAGGGCGTTGGCTCCATAACCGGATAGCTGGTGGCGCAGGGTGGCCCCGAAGCGGCGGATATAGCCTTTGGCCACCAGACCCCGAACCGCCTCCAGAAATTCCTCTTCGGAGATCCCCAACTGGTCGGCCAGTTCCAGAAAAGGCCGCGAAATTATCTCCAAATCTCGCTGCAGCGTCAGGATCACGCGCTTTTCCAAGGAGTTGAGAGCCTGAGTTTTGGCAATCATGAAATCCGGGTCATTTCCCCACGGCCGGCAGTTTAACCGAAACCGGGTCCCCCACGTTGATGCCATGGCGATCCGCAAAGCCGCCGGGGACCTCCAGGACCAGGCGCACCGGCACCGGCGGGGAAAAAGTGCCTCGATCGTCCGGAGACAGTTTCGGGTCAATACCCGCCACCTTGCCGCCTGCAATCCAAATGATGTCAATGGGAAAATGCATATCCCGCATGCAGAAGCTATAAAAACCGGCCTGGTTGAAGAGGAAAAGCATGCCTTTGCCTTCCGGCAGTTCCTGCCGGTGGCTCAAACCCAAATAGCGCTTTTCCGGGGTGCTCACCACTTCAACTGTGACGGGGACGTTCTTGATCGTAAGGCGGGTCAGAAGATTGCCGGACGCAGCAAATTCCTGCCCCAGAGCCGGGGCGGCCGCCAGGAACGCGGCGGCCAGAATTAGCGGGAGAGGCATGGTTCTGCGGCGCATCAGTAGGCTTTCAAGAAATAGGCGGGTTGGCCTTTTATCGTTAAAATAACAATAATTTCAATATATTGATTGGTCAGTAGAATTTTCATTGGAAAGGATACCGGGGATAAGCCGACGCCTCCGGCTGGTGTTCCGGCCGGAGCAGGTCAAACACGGTTTTTACCGGGTTAAAGGTGACGATGGGGACCTCCACGAAGACCGTGAGCCAGTGTGCCATGGCGCCGTTCCACAGCCCTGGAAGTTCCAAGGCCTTGAGTTCCCGCCCATCCAGAGATTTGCGGGAGATAAACACGGCCTGGCGGTCCACATAAGGGGCGAGATCAAAGGGCAACCCCTGGTCGTCCCGGAGGGCGCAAACCAGGTCCACGGGATTGAAGTGGGTAGCGGTCTCCCAGATAGCCCGCTGGTCCGGGTCGCCCAGGTCAACCTGGGCCTTTTCCACGATCTGCAAGGAAAGGGAGCCGTCGGGCTCCTGGATCCAGAAGGGCGCTCCGCCCGGCTCTCCCTGATTTTTTACCACTCCGCACACCCTTAAAGGCCGGTTCAGGGCCCGCACCAAATAATCCCGGGCCAGATCCTCGGGCCACTGCCGGATTTGGGGAGGCAGGGCCAAGGCAAGCTCGTCCCGGGCGAAGTCCAGGGCTTCCTCCAGGACGTCCGCTCCGGGGTTTTGCCCCAGCGCACCCAGGTGGCGGTGAATCTGCTCCTGCAAATCCACCAGGAAGCCCCCCAGGATTTTTTTCCAGAGGATGGTGGATTCCTTCAGACGGTCCGGGACCACGTTGTCGATGTTTTTGATATACACCAGATCGCCCTGGAGGTTCTGGAGGTTTTGCAGCAGCGCGCCGTGGCCCCCGGGCCGGAAGACCAAACGTCCCCGGCTGTCCCGGAAGGGGCGGTTGTCGGCGTCCGCGGCCAGGGTGTCGGTGCTGGGATGCTGAAAGGAGAAGTCCACCAAAAAACGGCAGCCGAAGCGCTCCTCCAGGGCCGGCTGCACCTGTTTCAGAAAACGTTGAAACGTCTGGCGGTGCCGGGGCAGAATGGTCAGGTGCAGGCGGCACCAGCCGTCCCGATCCCGGACGTAGCCGGCGGCCTCCACCAGATGTTCCTCTAAAGCAGTGCGGCTTTCTGCGCCATAGGTGTGGAACTTGATGAGGGCCTTGGGCAGATCCTTGTAGTGCAAGCCGCGTTCGGCCAAAACGATGGAGAGGATCTCCCGATAGTCGCGCTCGGCCAGGAGGTCCTCCAGGCTGTTGCCGTTGGCTGAGCACAGTGCCTGCAAATCCGGGTAGAAGGCGAAGCGGTGCAGACAGTCATGAAAAAGGAGGAATTCCCGGGCCCGGTGGACTCCCTGTTCCAGCTCGGCAGCAACCACGGACTTCAAGTCCGTATCCACATGATAAAAATAGTGCAGCAGCAGCTCGAACATGCGGGTGGCGCCGCCGGAAGCCGGGACAAACTTGGTGAAGCGGCCCTCCCGGGCCGCGTCGGCGTGGCGTTCCAGGTATCTCTCCCAAGCGGCCGGGGGAATGCGGTGAATGCCGTCAGGCACGGTGGCGGCCCGGGCCAAGCGGATAAAAGGAGGTGGGCTCGCGAAAAAGCGCAACTGTTCCTGCACCTGCTCCAGGGTGAGGCCGTGGCGCTGAATCTGCTGGATATCCTGGTCGCTCAGAGAAAAGTCAAACATGGGGCTTGGGACGAAAAGAAATTCAGCATCCGGCTTATAAAACCACCACATTGCTGGCCTGGGGGCCCTTGGCCCCCTGGACGATATCGAATTCCACTTCCTGGTTTTCTTTGAGCGTTTTGAAGCCTTCCATCTGGATGGCGGTATGATGCACGAAGATATCAGGGCCCCCCTCCTGGGAAATAAAGCCGTACCCTTTGGAATCATTGAACCACTTGACTTTGCCTCTAACCCGCATGGTCAAAACCCCTTGTAATTGTAGGTCCAGTTATCTTTGGAACCCCGGGCCCGGAGGACTCCAAAAAAAAATCGAAACGGCGCCGGTTCACCGTTCCGATCCTTGCTAAACTGTCAACCCAGATTTTTCCTCGGGCCTTTCATGAATAAATAATCCTTACCAATACCCGGCGGTCATGTCAAGCACTAAGGCGAGTCTTCTCGGAGAGGCCCCGGATGGAAATCGGGGCCTCTCCGATTTACGAGATCATCCTCTAAAAGCATGGGCCTGGTGCCTCTGCCAGAATATCTGCCACTGAAGCAGCTTTGAGCTAAAAATGATACGCCAGACCCAGGTTGATCGAGTAGATGTTAAAGGTCGGGTGCATGGTGAAACTGGCGTTCTGAAAACTCAAGGGGTCCTGATACTTGTAGGTGAAGCCGGGCTGGGCCCGGCGGAAGCGGAAAAAGAAATCCAGGCTCAGGCGCCGGTTAAAGGCCCAACGCAATCCCACGTCGCCTACCAGACAGAGGACGACTGAGGTGTTGGACTGGGGGGAGATGTTGAAAGGGGGGGTAAACGATCGGGTTTCCGCAACGTAGCTTTGGGTCTGGACGGTGACCTCCTGATCCATGATAAAAATCCCTGGGCCCAAGCCGATATAAGGCTGCAATCTGCCGAAGGGCACCTTGTCGGTGGGGAAGAAGCCATAGCGGGCGCAGGCCATAAATGTGATAGTAAAAACCCGGGCTTCGCTGAGAAATCGATTGACGTACTTTGACTGGGGGACTTCCTTTAACCCTGCCACCGGCGGCACGTTGTCTATGGAGACCGTGTCCAGCTTCTGGGGCCGATAGTCCAGGCGGTGGTAGCTGAAATCCAGATAAAAACCGAAATAGCGGAGCCACTCGGGGTACTTGAAGCCCGGGAAGCCTTCCCTGGTGAACCAAGTACCCAGGCGGAGGCCCGCCGTGCCGGAATGGTTGATGGCAAGGTGGATGCGGCCCGGCACCGCGCAGATTTCGGAACTTACCCCGCCGGGATAGCGATGCTGCAGCGAAAACGGGATGTGCTCATTTTCGGTCTGGACCCCGCCGATGAACAGCTCCACATAACTTTCGGCCCAGCAGGCAGAGGGGGCCATTACCAGGAAAACCAAACTCCAGGCCAGAGACAACCGGGTTGCATGCCGCGTCATATTTATTCTCCTGGCAGCCGTCCCTGGCCGGTCTTCGGGTAAGCCAATACCCTTCACAACAGCCTGTCAATTCGTTAAACAACAATTTAAAGTTGTTTAAGTAATATGAAAAAATAAGTGGCTTCATATGCTCATCGCACATAGGATAACAAATAGCGTGCCAATTGCCGGTTTTTTTATAACTCATTAAACATATTAGTTATTTTAGATTTTAATAAGATTTGGATTATTGTTGCGTTTCATAACTGTAACATTAACGGCTGATTCAAATAAAATCGCTGAAACAAGAGAACCAAGGCCGTTTTTTATATTAACGCTTTGTAATTGCAAAGACAATCATGGAGAGATGGAAATTTGCGAAGGTGCAGGGAAAGAACGGCGGGATAAAACAAAAATCATTTACCTCCTTTGCTGTCACCAAGGCTCTCCCCGTGGGGCACGGGGGTTTAGGGGCGAAGGGCCTTCACTGGAGGTCCGGTTCAAAAACCCCCTGCCAATCCGAAGGCGGCGGCGCCGCGGCGAACGCGCGGCAGCGCTCCAGAAAGACCTGGGCAGGGCGATCCCCCGGTTTGAAGTGCAATACGGTCTCAAAAGCCTGAGCGGCCTTGTCCCATCGGCGGTTGCGGTAGTCCTGGAGGCCGGCGGCGAAAGGATCCAGCCAGGGCGGCAAGCCCTCGGGGGGAAAGGGACCCACCAGTTCGAAAATGGTCAAGGCCTGGTTCCGGCCCTTGACCCGCACCAAGTCCAGCTCCCGCACCAGCAGCTTATCCCTGACCCGTCGGCCGGTCTCTTCGCTGAGCATGATCCGGGTGCCGTAGACTTTGTTGACTTCTTCCAGGAAGGAGGCCAGCATCACGGTGTCCCCCAGGACCGTATAACTGAAGCGTTCCCGAGAGCCGACGTTGCCCGCCACCACCGGCCCGGTGTGGAGCCCGAGACGCTCCACCAGCGGCGGCAATCCTTCGGCCTGCCACCTGACTTGCAGCTCGAGCATGGTTTTTTCCATCTCGATGGCGGCCAGACAGGCCCGCAAGGCGTGGTCGGGCAAGGGCACGGGCGCCCCCCACAGGGCCATGAGTGCATCCCCGATGTATTTATCAAGGGTGCCGCGGTAGGACATGATGATCTGGGTCATGGGGGTGAAGTACTCGTTTAACAGCCGGATCAGGGTACGAGGCGGCATGTCCTCGGAGAGTTTGGTGAAGCCCTCTATGTCAGCGAACAGCACCGTGGTCTCCCGCTCTTCTCCCCCCAATTCCAGGCGGTCGGGGCTAGAGGTAATGACCTCCACCACCGATGGGGCCACATAACGGCTAAAGGCCTGACGCAGCCAGCGTTTTTCCCTGGCCTCCATGAAATAGTGGCCCACAATATTGCCGGCATACACCAGCACCAGGCCCAAGGAGATGAGAAAGGGCGGGACCCACCAGCGCAGGAAGAAAAACAGCCCGAAGGAAACCACGGCAATTACTATAAGGCTTACTGCCGTGACGACCAGGCTTTTCATGGGCGTCAAGCGCACCAGCACCTGGCTGGCCACAAGAATCAAGCCCGCCAGCAGAGCCAGCCGCCACCCCACTGGAATATCCCGGCCCCAGGTGCCCTCCAGAAGGGTGTTCAGAATGTTCCCCTGGATCTCCACCCCGGACATGAGTTGGGCGTCCTGGGCGAAGAAGGGGGTGTAAAAAGCGTCAGCCTGGGCTTGGGGTCTGGCCGAAGCCATCAGCATGTGTCCCACCAGGACAATCCGCCCCCTGAGGCGGGAAGTTGGCAGCGGCCGTTCAGGGTCAACGATCTGGTAATAGGACGCGGTGTCAATACTTCGGGCCGAGCCGGCATAATCGATGAGGCCGGTGAGGTTGGAAGGCATGGGGGTTCCGGGCCGGAGCAGGCGGAACGCAACCAGGGGCAGGGTCTCCTTGTCATCCACGCTAAGGCGGAAGCGGCGCACTACCCCGTCCGCGTCCGGAGTGACTAAGGAAAGACCTTGCTGGCGGGCGGCATTCCGGAAAAATGGGTGGGGCCCCACCAGCAGACGCCGGGTGAAGCGGGGATCCCGGGCAACTTCAAAGGTCTGGGCCAGGACGACATTGCCGGCCTGGCGGAAGGCCTCGGCCAGCAGCCGGTCATCCTCAGGGTTGCCGGCCTCGGCAAAAATGACGTCAAAAATGATCAACCGGGCCCCCCCGGCGGACAGGCGGCGCGTCAGTTCGGCATGCAGGCGGCGGGGCCAGGGCCAGGGGTAACGCAGCTCCTGGAAGGAAGGCTCGTCAATGGCAACGATCAGGAGGTCTAACGGTGGCGGAGTCAGGGGCCGCAGGCGGTAGAAAAGATCGAGGGTCTGGTTTTCCAGGATCTGGCCGAAGGGGAGGAAGTTGAGCACCACCATGAACAAGGCCACCAGAAAACCTAGACCCAGACTGCGGCTCCGGGGGTTTTGGAGAATTTCCCTCACCTGCGCTAGGATTGAGCCATTCACCGTGGCGCCTATTAAGCCTCTTTTTTTGCGATTTCTATCATTAAGGATAACACAAGGCGGGCTGAAATGAAAATCAAGTCAGGCTCCCCGTAAGCCCGGAACAAATGTCGGAAAACGGCAAGAACCCGGAATGAAAAAAATGGAAGCCGCTGGATGGATCTGGCCGAAGCTGTCAACCATGGCTGAAGGCAGAAGAAAGATTAACAAAGGGGCCTTGCCATGAAAGACATGATCGGCTGCTTATAGGGTTGAATGATATTATCCTGACAAGCGGAAATCAGCGGGGGCGACTATGGAGTCGAATATTACAAAATTTTAGAATTATTAAAGTTCACTTAGAAAATATTTTCCAGAAAAATGGAAATAAAATTTTGAAGAAAAGAATCTTTTTTTAAAAAAATCAATTTTGGCATTGCCTTGAGTTGATTTGAGCATTACAATTCCAGCAAAAAAAGAAGGGGCAGGATATGGGCAAGCAATTCGTCAGATTGGCCGCTGATATCGTTATTGCCAATTCCACGGGAAAAGGTTTTACCACGGAACAACTTACCCATATGCTCAAAGCAGTTGCAGATACTTTGGAGGAACTGGCATTAGAACCAGGAGAAAAGGCCGGGGTCGAGGGGCCGGTTCCCGAAACCAGAAGACCCGCGGACTGGAAAACCTCCATCGGGAAGAATACCATCACCTGCTTGATCTGCGGTTATAGTGGGAAGCTCTTAACGCCGCACCTGAAAAGCAAGCACAATATGACGCCTCGGGAATACCGCAAAAAGTTTGAGATCCCTGCCCGGACGCCCCTGGTCTCCAAGGCTTACCGGGCCAAACGCAGTAAAATTGCCAAAGAGACCGGGATCGGCGAAAAGTTGAAGCAGGCGCGGAAGGCCAAAAAGGCGTCGGCCTGAAGGAGAGTCAGGAATTATAGCTGGAAAGAAAAGCCTGGCGCTCCCCGGTTAAGAAAGCCTCGGACAGCATCCCGAAAATACTTATATATCCGGGGATGGTCTTTGGGGCCGCAAGTCCTTCCTTTTTAGAGGAAGGCCGGGGAGATGTTTCGCAAGGCTTTGATAATCCTTCCCAATAGAGCGCCTCTCTCCCCGGCGCGGTGACTACTCCCCCTCCTCCGTGGAAGTATTCTTGCTGAGCGAAGGTCCCGAATTGTTATCGGGATCGTCTATGAACTCGAGAGGCCGGTCTTTGCCTTTGGTATAGACCGTGGCTTTAGCCTGGCAACTGATAATCCCTAATTTTCGCAAAATATCCATCAGCTTCATAATGTTCCTCCCGTAAGGATTTGGGCTTCCGACCCTCCAAGCCGCAGGTCTCAACCCTAACTTTGCAGGGACTATCGGTTCCGCCGCCGATTTAATTTAGGCGTCACCACCGAGACTTCGCTTTGGGTGCCAGGGCTTGGGTTTGATTAAGGGGAGCCCACTTTCTGAAACCACTGCCAGGTCTTCCTGAGGCCGGTGGCCAGATCCGTGGCAGGGTTAAAGTGCAGGAATTTTCGGGCCCGGGCGATGTTCATGAAATTGCGCTGCACTTCTCCCGGCCGCGGCGGCGCGTAACGCACCGGGGGAAACCGGCTCTCCCCCACGACCTGGCGCATCAGGTGCACCAGGGCATTGATGCTGGTCTCGCGGCCGGTACCCAATTGAACCGGCTCGCCAAAGGGCAGGTCCGCGGTCATTGCCGTGCGGATGGCCCGGCAGAGGTCATCGACAAAGAGAAAATCCCGGGTCTGCTCACCATCTCCAAAGATGGTCAGCTCCCGGCGGGCCTGGACCAGGCGGAAAAATTTGGCGATGACGCTGCCCTTGTGGTAGGAAAACGGCCCGTAAATATTGGAAAAGCGCAAAGGCACGGTCTTTAGCCCGTAACTGCCCCAGAACGCGGAACAATAGCCCTCTCCGGCCAGTTTGCCGGCGCCGTAAGGGGAGAGCGGCCGCGGGGGCAGGTCCTCGTGAACCGGTGGCACGGCCTCACCCACGATGGCCCCGCCGGTGGAGGCAAAGATGAAGCGGTCCACCCGGTGGCGCACCGCGGCTTCCAGCAGGTTGAGGGTGCCGGCCACATTGATGGACAGGTCTTCGGCTGGGTTTTCCACGGACTGCACCACGCCGGTATGGGCGGCCAGGGCGATCACGACCTGGATGCCGGCCATCACCCGATCGACCAGGTCCCGGTCCCGTATATCCCCCACCACCATCTCCACTGGCAGATTGTCCAGATCCTGGCCCCTGCCGCTGGATAGGTTATCCAGAACCCGAATTTTCAAGCCCGGCCGGGATAACAATGCCCTGATCAGATTGGATCCGATAAAACCGGCGCCGCCGGTCACCAGGCAGCGTCCTGCCAAAGCCAAAAAGCGTTCCTCCCGGGCTGACCTTGCGGTGCCCCACTTTAGAGTTTCCTAAGCCCATTTCACTTCGGGGTGAACAAGGGCCTGATTAACCTTATCCTTATAAGCCAGGACAATTTGCAGCATCTCCGCCAAGACGTCCTCGGTGAGGTAATGGGGCTTAAGGCCCAAGGAAAGGAGGCCGGTGTGGGCGGGATTGTAATAATGCTCTTCCGCCTCCAGCCTGGGATTGGGGATGTTCTTGATCTTTACGGATAATCCCAATTTGCGGCCGGCGCTCTGAACCCTGGCGGCCAGGTCGTTGACGCTGAAGGTTTCCACGAACTGGTTGAACACCCGGTATTGTCCGGCCGCGGCAGGCTGGCGCAGGGCCAGTTCCACACAGGCAATGGTGTCGATGAGGTTGAGGTAGCCCCGGGTCTGGCCCCCCTTACCGTACACCGTCAGGGGGACGTCGGCCACGGCCTGCACCAGAAAGCGGTTGAGGACCGTGCCGAAGATATCATCGTAATTGAAGATGGGGAGAAGACGCGGGTCCTGCCGGGACTCCTCGGTTTCCAGGCCGTAAACCGGACCCTGGTTGAGGTCCGTGACCCGAAGGCCCCACATCCGACAGTAGAAATAGAGCATATCCCCATCCTGAGCCTTGGTCAGGTGATAAAGGGAGCCGGGGGCCTTGGGATAAAGGAAGGTATGCTTGCGGCCCTTGTATTCGACTTCGAGATAGCCCTCTTCAATATCGATATTCGGGGTCCCATAGACGCCCATGGTGCCCAGCTTGACAATATGGCACTGGAGATCGTGTTCCTTGACGGCGTGGATGACATTGGCCGTGGAAACCAGATTGTTGGTCAGGGTAAAAATGGCCTCCCGGTGCCCCATCATGGAGTAAGGCGCGGCGGGCTGCTCGGCATAGTGGACCACCGCGTCCGGTTCATGGCTGCGAAAAACCGAAAGCAGAAAAGGATAATCACAAACGTCGCCGATATGAACTACGACTCGGTAGCCGCTGAGCGATTTCCAAAGGGCAGCCCGCTGATGCAGAGTGGGTACCGGATAGAGGGGCTGCCGGTTCAGTTCGAGGCACGCCCGGCGTCGGAAATAATTATCCACCACGGCCACTTCAAAGCCCCGATGGGAAAGGCTCATGGCCGTAGCCCATCCCAGATACCCGTCCCCGCCCAGAATCAAGACCCGCATTGCATAACCAACCGTTTTTGGGGAGAAAAATACCTAAGATTTTGCCTTACTTTTTTTAGGGCATTTCCTGAGGTGTGTCAAGCGCACTTTTAGGGGGGAGCTTCACGGCAAGGCATTGGCAGCTTTGGCCCCGCCTGTGGGCTGCAGACCCAAAAATTGGTGATTCGGCTTCTGGGGATGAGATTATTTGCCCGCTAAACCGCAAAGGTCCCGGTCAGGAGCAGGACTTAGCCGGCGATCCCTAATTCCCGCAGGCTGTTGCGGGCCTGTTCCGAGACGTCGTCGGCCTGCCTGGCGGCCAGGATGGCCTGGTATTCCCGGATCGCGGCCGCCCGGTCCCCCCGCTTTTTATAAGCGTTGGCCAGATACAGCCGATTAAGGGTAAAATCAGGGGCCAGCCGGGTGGCTTCCTCTTCCATGGCGATGGCCTTGGAAAGGTTGCCGAAGGGAGTCCAGCCCGGGGCCAGGTAATACAGCAGTCCCAGGACCCGGGAGGCGCCGGCGTGGTCATAGGCCGGCCGGTCCCGGCGCACTTTTTCCAGTTCGGCAATGCCTTGCCTGACAATGAAAAAGGCCCTGAGACCGCCGGTTTTGTGGGCCTTGCGGAGCAGGAACAGCCCCCGCCAGTAATGAGCCTCAACCAAATTAGGGTCGAGGGCCAGGGCCTTGTCGGCATAAACCCCGGTTTTCTGGTAGTACACGTATTCCCTGGAAACATCGGCCTGCGGATCGGCCAGGCGGTAATAGGCCTCGGCCAGATACAAAGGGAAACGCGCCTCCTGGGGAAATTGCGCCTGGCAGCCCTCGAGAAAGGCAATGGCCCGACGGAGCTTGGCCGGGTTGGGAGAGTCCGGGTCAAGCAGAGCCCGGCCCTCTTTCAGGGCCGTTTCCAGTTTGGGTTGATTCCGGTCGGCCAGGCTGGCCCTGACGGATGGAACCGGAAGTAACCCTAGAAATAATATCAGGACTGCTAGAAAACTGAACGAACGGTGGAAAGATTGCATAACTTGGTGGTCTTTCGGATACTTCAGGCTCCCGCCTCGGGCGTGACCAGGCGCGCCGAGGTGCCCCGGCCGGAGCACCTTATTATCAAAATTTTTTCCAGGTATTATAACCTTTAATCGGCTAAGCACCAAGGAAAATTAATTTTCAGGGAAAGTGCGGGGTCTCTAATCCCACTGCCTGAGGGTCAACCCGGGCTCAGGGCGGGGAAGGAATGAGGGAGGCTGGAGGGCGGCGCCATTGAGTTTCTTGTGAGCGCAGACTATGTAGAAATTCCCGGGGATTTCTGGCTGAAAAATGGTGGAGGGCACCCGGTCGTAAATCTCGAATCTCAAACGGTGATACATGCGTTCCGGATTCCGCTGCGGACAGGAGAAAAATTTCGCATAATAATGGTCCACCGCCGCCTCCTGCAGCATAGCCTCATACCGGGTAAGCAGGCGCCGCGCCACTTCGCCCCACCGCAGCGGCCTTTCCAGATTCATGTGCAGATGGCCCGCCTTATCCGGATGTCGGGGCTGCTCCTTTAAGCCTCTGACCAGGACCCAGCGGACGAATTGTTCACTCCGGGGATGATTGCTGTACGCGCCGGTAATCAACCGCCGAAGCATCTTGCAGACTGTCTGCAAACCGCTTACCATCAGGTTGCGGTAGAACTGGGGGCTTACCGACCCCATGAGATAGCCCGCCACCCGGCCCTCGCTCTCCACCACCAGGGTCCACTCCGGTTCATAGTCCAGATAGGGATTGGTGAACAGATCGGCAAACAGCTCGCGGTCCAGGTAGATCGGATCAATGGGGCGGCCCAGGAAGCCGGTGTCACAGCAGATCCGGCGCACTTCCTCCCGGTCGCTGTCTCGATACTTACGCACGATGACTCTATCCAAAAGTGATGCCATGGCGGAGGTCCTTTCTTAGGATAGAAGCCTCGGCGCCTCGGAAGACCAAGGGCCATTATCCGGCAGGCCGGTTAAGCCTGATTAAGTCGGGAAACCTGGCTGCAGATTTGGAAAATGTCTTCTTCGGTGCATCCCAGGTTAAAGCGGGAAACACCCGTATCAGTGGCAAATTCATAGGTATCGATACCCTCGCCGGGAAAGCGAATAACCACTATTTCAAAGAAATCACTGTCAAAGTACTTGAAGATCTCCAAGCCATAATCATTCTGAAAGCGAAATATGGCTTTGTGGCCGTCAGCGACTTGACTGATCTGAAAGCAGGTCAGGCTCTTGTCCAGGGAGGTTAAAAGCGAGTTCAGATTCGGCCAGACCTGTTTTATCTCGTCTATTTTCCTTGTCGTTCTGGCCCTTAAATCGCGAGAAAGTTCCATGGCTCATCCTCTCCCCAGTAGGTACGAAGCCGATCTACAGGCGGCGTGGGGGGGTACTGGAACTTCTTTGTCTTTGCGGGAGCAGGAATCGGCAACGGCTTAACGTAGCAAAATCAACAAAAGCAACCTTTGCCCAGTTATCCGGGCTTTGTCGCACCCCACGCAATCCCTGCGTCTTCCTCAAAGATAGGCATAATTTTCCGGTTGTAAAGAGCGGGGGGGGGATTTTTGTGGCCAAGGCTTCCTGTCCCAAAACCGCGTTCAGCCAGTTCAGGAGGAGTAACTGAAGGGGGGGCGCGGCCCTTGTTCCCCTATCTCCTTGCTCTTGAAATTATGAAACTGCTGTTTAACTTTTTATTCAAAAAAAAGAGAATCCCTTTTCCTGCGGCCCTTAGCATGCTCAGCATTGTTATTCCCACCTTTAATGAGGAAAAATACCTGCCGAATTTGCTGGAGTCTTTGGAAGGCCAGACCTTTAGGGATTTTGAAGTAGTGGTCGCTGATGCTGGCTCCCGGGATGCCACCCGGAAAATCGCCACCGCCTGGGGTTGCCGCCTAGTGGAAGGAGGCAGGATTGCCCAGGGGCGCAACGCCGGAGCCCGCCAAGCAAAGGGGAATTATATTCTTTTCCTGGATGCCGACGTGACCTTGTCTCCGTCTTTTCTGGAAGAACTTAGAAGCCAGATAATAAAGCATGAGCTAGACGTGGCTTCGGGTTTTATTACGCCGGACAGTAATAAGCTCTTTGACCATATCATGGTGACCACCAGCAATATCTGGCATTTTGCCATTCAACACATTTATCCGCACGCCTCCGGCTTTTATATCATTGCCCGGAAATCACTTCATGAAGCGATCGGCGGGTTTGATGAGGAGCTGTTCCTGACCGAAGACCACGACTACGTCAGGCGGGCGGCGCGGGTCGGCCGGTTCAAATATTTGCGGCAGCCCCGAGTGACTTTTTCCGTGCGCCGCTTCGACAAAGAAGGAAGATGGCGCCTGATCGGGAAATTTATGGTATTGGAAGCCCATATGTTATTCAGAAAAGTAAAAAAAGAAGTGGTTACCTATGAATTTGGCCAATTTTAATCGGGCCTTCCAGGCCCGGTGCCCATAAATTTCCGTTGAACCATTCTCAGCTTGGCATCATCCCCCCACAGAGGCTGGCATGGACAACCCGCGAACGGCCAGGGAGAAGGGAAAGCAGCAACTCGTCCGGGGCGGGGGGAGGCAGGACGGCGGGGTGAAAAGATCCTGGGGGTGGCTGCTGTTGGCCAGCATCCTGCTCACCCTGGCCGTGCCTTTTGCTTTGGGGGGGGTCAAGCAGTTTGCCCTGTTGAACCGCCTTACCTGGTGGACAGCCGGATTATTGGCGGTCCTGACGCTCATCAGCTGGGCATTCAACGCCCTGCGCACCCAATTGCTCATGGGGGCCTTGCAGCAAAAAATCGGTTTTTTCGAGGCCGCGCTGACCACGATCTCCGCGGAGTTTGCCGGGATGGCCACCCCCGCTTCCGTGGGACTGCCGGCCACCTATACCTTTCTATTCCGCAACCTGGGCATCACGGTCGGTGAAGCTGTGGGCCTGGTCAGCGTCATCATGCTGACCGATATTATATATTTCGGCAGCATCATGTCTGTGGCCCTGCTGGCGCAGGTTTGGGAAAGTCCCGGCCTAGTTTCCGCAAAACTGGCCATCGCCATGGTGGCCGTGATCACGGGCGGAGCCGTGGCGCTCTTGCTGCTGGTCGAAAATTTTCGCCTGATTTACCACTACATCAGTCGGCAGATGGCCAAAGTCTCCTGGCTGGCCCGCCGCAGATACCGTCTGGCCAGGGGCACCGTGCATTTTCTCAGGGCGGTGCGCACCGTGAGGCGAATGTCGGGGACGCGACTGGCAGCGCTGTATTTTTTTACTTTAGGATTTTGGCTGCCCCGCTACCTGGTGCTGATTGCGGTCATTTATTTGGCTGGGGGCATCATCCCGTTTTCCTACCTGCTATTGGTTCAGGGGATCTTGAATCTGGGGGGACAAATGTTTCTGATGCCCGGGGGGGGCGGGGTGGTGGACGCCGGCTATGCCGCGCTTTTGAGCCCTTATCTGCACCGGGAGCCTTTGGCTTTTACCCTGTTGGTGTGGCGCACTTATAATTTCTATTGGTTTTTGATCGTGGGCGGCCCCATCTTTCTATATAAGACCGGTGATGCAGCCCGTAATCTTTTGATGGGGAAAAAGTGAGGCAGAATATGGGATCACACCCTTCACCCGCCGCCCCTCAGGGCCAGTCCCACTTGCCGGAGGACCAACCCGGCCGGTCCAGCCTGGCCATCCTCCTGGGGGCCAGGCCGGATATGCCCGACCGAGCTGAATATCTCTTTTTCCTTGCCGCCTCCGGGGTGGTGCTCCTGGTCATCTTGGCTTTGGTGGGCTACGCTTTCCTGGCGCCGCTCAGGCAGGAACTCTACAACACGATCCTTAACCCGGTAAGATTACGGGCCGCAGTGAACTATTTCGGCTATTGGGGACCCCTGGTCATGATCCTGGTGATGACCGGCCAGGTGCTCCTCATGATCTGGCCGGTCCCCATGGAAATTGCCAGCGGCTACCTGTTCGGGATGCCCCTGGGTCTGCTGTATTGCTTCCTGGGGCACACCCTCGGATCAACGATCGCCTTTCTTCTGGGGCGCTGGCTGGAGAGAAAATACCTCAACCGGCTGCTGGGGCCCGAGAAAATCAAACTGGTCCGTAATTTCTTGAAGCGGGAAGGGGCCCTGGCCGGTTTCCTTATCTTTCTCATTCCCGCCATTCCCAAGGATATTATGTGCTATATCTTCGGTTTGACCCGCATCTCCTTGCCTTTTTTCTTGGCCGCCACCGCCCTGGCCCGCTTGCCCAGCACCATTCTGTTCACCTTCGAGGGGTCCCAGGCCTACCAGGGCCATTACGCGATCATGCTGGGCTTGTTGGCTTTTTATGCCCTGGTGGCGCTCTTTTTGTATAGGCGGCGGGAGACATTGTATAACTGGCTCAGCCGCTGGCATGTGGAGGAGTAGGCCGGTTTTTCCTTGCTGGGGGAAAGCAGGAGGGGCGGCGGGGCCTGAAGGTTGAATGATAAGGCCCTGCTGCGATTAAATAAGTGCGATTGAATTCCAGGGATACCCGGAAGCAGGGGCACAGGGGAAACCGAATCAGACCTGACATTTTGAGCAGATTGTGATTTAATTTCCACGTTCAGAGACTTCCCCTGGTTTTGCCAACCGATCATGAAACGTCGCATCTACCTGCACATGAAATCACCGGAAGAGGCCCGGGAGTTGTTCCTTTCCCGGTTTGATCTAAAAACCCTGCTGGCCCCGGAAGAGGTCGCCACCACGGCCGCCCGGGGCCGGGTAACGGCCCAGCCGGTATGGGCCCGCTGGTCGTCGCCTGCAGCTCACCAGGCCGCCATGGATGGCTTCGCCGTGGCCGCGGCCAGCACATACGGGGCCCGGCCTGAAAGCCCCCGTCTGCTGGCGGTGGGCCAGGAGGCCTACCCGGTCAACACCGGTCACCTCATGCCTCCCGGGACGGATGCGGTCATCATGGTGGAGAAGGTGCCTGACCCGGAAGCCGACCCCATCACGGTGGAGGCCCCGGTTTTCCCTTGGCACAATGTCCGCCGGGTGGGCGAAGACTTGGTGGCCGGAGAGATGGTGCTCCCCGAAGGGGTGGAGATCACTCCCTGGGCTCAGGGGGCCATGCTGGCGGCGGGGGTGACCCGGGTGTGGGTCCGCCGGCGCCCCCGGGTTATTATCATTCCCACCGGCTCTGAACTACTGCCGGTTGCAGCCCTGGGACCTGAGCCTCCCGTGCAGTTCCTGGTGGAATTCAACTCCGTCATCCTGGCGGGGCTGGTGGAAGAAACCGGGGGAGTGCCGGAGGTCTGGGACATCACGCCCGATGACCCCGCCGCCCTCGCCGAGGTCCTCAGAAGGGCGGTCGCGGCCGGAGACGTGGTCCTGGTCAATGCCGGTTCTTCTGCGGGAAGCAAGGATTACACCTACGAGGCGGTTGCGGCCCTGGGAGAGGTGCTGGTTCATGGGGTGGCCATGATGCCGGGTAAACCCACTCTCCTGGGCATGATCGAGGGCAAACCGGTCATCGGCAACCCGGGTTATCCGGTGTCTGCGGTCCTTTCTTTTGAGGAATTCGCCGCGCCCTTGATTGCCGGGATGGCGGGCCGACGCCTGGCGCCCCGGCCTACCCTGACCGTGCACCCTTCCCAGAACCTGCCGTCCAAACCTGGCCTCACCGAATTCATCCGGGTGACCCTGGGAAGGGTAGGGGAGCGGGTCATAGCTACCCCGCTGCCCCGGGCCGCGGGCACCATCACCTCCCTGGTGCGGGCTGATGGCCTGTTGAAAATTCCGGCCTTAAGCGAAGGGCTCGAGGAAGACCGGCCCGTGAGCGCGGAGTTGCTGGTGCCGCCGGCGGATATCGAGGGGACTCTGGTGGTCCTGGGAAGCCATGATAACACCCTGGACCTGCTGGCCACCCTGCTGCGCCGCCGCAACCCCCGGCTGCGTTTGTCCTCAGGGCATGTGGGCAGCCTGGGGGGCCTCCTGGCCCTGCGCCAGGGCCGGGCCCACCTGGGGGGCTCCCACCTCTACGACCCGGAGAGCCACTCCTACAATGTCCCCTTTATCCAGAAGCACTTGGCGGGTCTGCCCCTGAAACTTATCAACCTGGCGTGGCGGCAACAGGGCTTTATCGTGCTGCCGGGCAACCCATGCAATATCCGCACCGTGACTGACCTAACCCGGCCTGGGGTGCGCTTCCTCAACCGTCAGCGGGGCGCGGGCACCAGGCTCCTGTTGGACTACCTTTTGCAGCAGCAGGGAATCAACCCTGCGGCCCTCCAAGGGTATGACCGGGAAGAATACACCCACATGGCTGTGGCCGCCAATGTCAAGTCCGGCACCGCGGACGTGGGCCTGGGAATTCTGGCTGCGGCCCGGGCCCTGGGCCTGGACTTCATCCCTCTTCTGCCGGAGCGCTACGACCTGGTGGTGCCGCAGTCCACCTTTGAGGACCAGCGCTTCCAAGAATTGCTGGCGGTCATTCGTTCCCCTGAGTTCCGTCTGGCCGCCGAAGCCCTGGGTGGCTATGATTTAAAGGATTGCGGCAAGATCCTTTGGGAGCAATGACAATGGGCTTGGCCTCCGCATCTCGACTATGAGGGGGCAATGCTGAACTTGTGGACCAGCGGGCCGCAGTCGCACTTTTAATGATGAGGCCCGTCGCGGCCGGCCTCGGTGAGACTTGTCCGGTACGCTTGATTAACCCCTATTGCCATCAGGAGGATTGTTTTGGAACTGCAAGGGAGTAAGACTGCAAAAAATTTACTTATTGCTTTCGCCGGCGAATCCCAGGCCCGGAACCGCTATACATTTTACGCCAGCGAGGCCAGGAACGCGGGCTATGAAATGATCGCGGCGATTTTTCTGGAGACCGCGGAGAATGAAAAGGAGCACGCTAAGGTGTTTTTCAAACACTTGTGCCAAGGTGGGAGCGGCCAGGTGGAAATCGCGGCGGGCTACCCCTTCCACCTGGGGGACACGGCCAGCAACCTGGAGGCCGCGGCGGCCGGGGAAAACTATGAGTGGACCACCATGTACCAGGACTTTGCCAAAGTGGCCGAGGAGGAGGGCTTCCGGGAGGTGGCCATTTCCTTCCGGGAAATAGCCAAGGTGGAAAAGGTCCATGAAGAGCGCTACCGGGCCTTGCTGGCGCACCTGAAAAACGGCACTTTTTTCAACCGCCCCGAACCCGTAAAGTGGCAGTGCCGCAATTGCGGTTATGTAGTAGAGGGCCATCACCCTCCGGAGATCTGCCCCTCATGTCGGCACCCTCAAGCCTACTATGAGCCGCGGGCTGAAAACTGGCGGTGATCAAAGAGTCAGGGAAGTTCGAATCGTTCTTTCAGATCTCGACTGTCTGAAAGCAAGGCGGGCTGCCTGGGTTAAAGCCAGGCAGCCCGAGGCGGTCTGGGAGAGAATAGTTTCTTTACTGCTGATCCGGTTTTTTCCCTTGAGGTTTTTGCGGGGCCGAAGGCCGAGGGTGAGCCTGGGCCTGAGGCTGGGGCCGGGGTTGCGGCTGCACCTGGGGAAGCGGCCGCAGCAGCTGCGGCCGCGGCTCAGGCTGCCGGTGGGCCGGTTGGGGCGGCGGTTGCGGCGCCCGCTGGATCTGGGGTGGCGGGGGCTGCGGTTGCCGGACTGGCATTATCTGCGGCTTTGGCTGAAAAGGCGTCTGAGATTGCTGCTGCCCCGGGGGGGTCCAGGGTCGCCGGCGCGGCTGAACCTGACCGGGGGTGGGCCCGGTGGGCGCCGCGGCAGGCGGTGTTCCCGGGGTCGTGGAGGTCTGCATCTGCTTCGGTGCGAAAACCGGCGCCGGCGCCGGGCTGGTTTGTCGAGTTTGCTCGTGCCGGCCCCATGGACCGGATTGCCGCTCCCGGGGTTTATACCTTTCCTGGGGCGCACCGGCCTGGGTCGGACCAGTGCCCGGGCCTCCCGGAACTATGCCTTCACCGGGTGATGGTCTTCCATGTCTGCCCAGGCTGTGGGGCGCCGGGCCGGTGGGCGATGGCGCCCCCGTTTGTGCGGCTCCCTGCGAGCCCGGCCTGAAAGGCGCGGCCTTGGGAGGACTACCTAGCGGGGCCGCGGGCGAAGTAGAGGTAATCTCGGGACCTCGAACCTGCGGCGGCGGGCCAGTGGGGGTCGCGGCCATGCCTGGCATTGGGGGCACGCTCCATTTCCGGGCGCTGGGCGATACCGGCTCTAATCTCTGATGCGGCGGAATTCTCCGCAGGTGTTCTTCCATCCGGCGGTCAGGCTTGATCATGGCGCCGGCCGGCAGGGCCGCGCCCGGAACGCCGCGCTGCCAGGACCCGGATGCCATTCCGGCCGGCCGGACCTTGGGGATGGTGGCCGAGAACTTCGGAGCTTCTTTGATCACGTGGGCATTGAGCAGATTGGGCCGCACCAGGTTGGCTCTGGCCGCCTGAAGGTCATGGGCCCGAGCCCCCCGCGGCAAAGGCTGATGCGCCAGCAGGGGCGGCGGCACCACTTCCCGGAGATAGGGCCGGCGGGCCAGAACCGCCGGAGGCGGCACCACATTTCGGCGCTCATAGATGTTCACCTGCCGCATGTAATTGTTGATGGTCACCTGATTGATGCGGGTCACCCGGGCCACGTAAGGGATGGGCGGCCCCCAGTTATAGTAGCCCCGCCCGGCTATAAGATAGCCCGCGGGATAGTATGCCGGAGTATAGTAATTGTTGACGATAACCGTGCGGGTGATGTAGTAGGGCACCGCCGGAGGCGGGATCAGGCAGTTGCAGCTCCAGTAGGAATATGCGGGGCTGTACGGCGAAGAAAATCCCAACAGGAAACTCGCCGCTTTCACGAAAATCCAGAAGGGGGCGGTGATAAGGCTTTCCAGCCCCCCCCGGTAATAGCCCCCCCCGTAATAGCCTTCCGGGTAATAACCCGGGGCCGGGGTGTAGTTCGGAGGCGGTATAGGCGCCCAACCGATATAAGAGGCGTCCGGAGCTTCCGATTCCGGGGAGGTCCGCCAGGTCACGGTATTGGGATACCAGGTGCGTCCCGGCACCCAAACCCAGCCATATTCCGGGGTGGGCATCCAGTTGCCGTAGTGGTAGGTGGCGAATCCCCAAGGTTCCTGGGTTTCAAAGACGTAGCCTTCTTCGGAAGGGGTCCAGCGGCCATCCACATAAGGACGCCAGTTCTCCTGAACTCCGGTTGGGTACCACACCGGCCCGTAGTCCCCATAATCTACCCATTCGCCATGATCCTTCAACTCATCGTAAAAGATGGCGGCGTCTTCCATGGAGGCCCGAGCCGTGGGAACCAGGACAGCTCCGGCCAGGATGAGCATCAGGCCCAGAGAGAGCATCATGTTCAAAAGTCGTGGTTGCAGCTTCATAATCCGTCTCCTTGCCACCGGTTCGGGACTCGAGATGATTCTGAACAACTCCTGAATTTTTCTGGCGGCTCCGCGGGGAAGGGCCTTCATCTGCCTTGTCCGCGTTTCCATATTACTAACGTTTTTGTCGTCATCTATTTTTATTTGATTAGATAGAAACGCGGCCCCGAACATTAACCCAAGGCCGGAAAATTTCTAAGGCAGGGTAGGCAGGTGTTCGATAAAAATAAAGGTCTAATCAGGCAGTGCTGGTCAATTCCCGGCCGGTCAGGGACAGCCTGAGGCGGCCCAGGCTCACAAATTTGACCTCAGGGGCTCTGGAGGCCGGCAGGGGGGTGAAGACCTGGACGCGGCCTTCCTGACAGGGTGAGGGCAGCAGCAGTCCCAGGGCCAAGGTCCGTCGGGAAGCGTCCCAGAGGCCCACAAGATGCTGTTCCAGGGTTGCCCGGTTTATAAGGCGGAGGCGCTCTCGGGATTCCGAGGGGGGCAGGCAGGCTTCCGGGTGGTCCAGGAGAAGAGTGATGCGGGAATCCCCGGCCACCCCATAAAAAACCGTCTCTCCCAGAACTTTGCCCCAGCGGCTGAGTTCTTCCTGGGACAGGGGTTCACTCCATCCGAGGGGCGGCCCCTGCCAGACAAAGTCCTCGAGGGCCAGGTCGAGGGGGTGCGCCTTCTCCAGGTAGCGGCGGAAACGCTCTTCCCGGTAGAGGCGGCGCTCCTCGAACCCCCGGCGCACGGCCCGGGAGGAGACGGGTAGAGAGAGCAAGGGAGAACCATATTTCAATGTCCGAAGTAAAGGCCTGAGTTCCCCTTCCCGATCGAGGGCCAGGAGAAGCTGCGGCCGCAGAAGTTCCACCTCCGCCTGTTTCAGCCGATGGGCGGCAAATCCCCGCACCAGTCCACTGGTATTGACCACCAGGCGCTTCGCTCCCTTGGCCCGGGCCTGGTCCGCCAGACTCCGGCAACCCACCGCGACCTCCAGTACGGCCCCCACCGGCGAAGTTTGGCCGATGAAGTAGAGGCTCTCAGGGAAAAGACCGCGGTCTCCGGGCAGGCGCGGAGGAAAAAGACCCAGGCCCAGGGCCGCGGGAGGGCCCAGGTGTGACTGACCCAGATCCAGATCCACCAAGGCCGCGGGGTACCCGGCGACATAGGCCCGGTAGATCAGATACTGACACAGCGTGCTTTTGCCTGTGTCCGGAGCGCCCAGGACCATCGTCACGCCCGGGGTCTTAAGGAACCGTCGGGCCGCGTCCTCCCAGGCAGGAGGAATATCCATGTCTTTGAGAAAGGGAAAGGTTGAATCGGGGTTGGCAGTCATGGTTTAAGGCAGGACAGATGTCCCGCAGGTAGTCATCTTCAGGAAGTAGAAATCAGGTTGGGGGAGGGGGCCAGGGGGCCGCGGCCCCCCCCGGCCCTCCCTTCAAGACCCTTTGCGCCACAGTCTCAACTTCTTTATCCGCTGATAATTAACTTCGTTCCCACACAACTTACCATAAAGGTGTCGGGGAAATCCAGGGCCAACTGGGTCAGGGCCTTGAACCCGGTGCAGTGGCCGGCCAGAATGATCCCAGGGTTCAGCTCTTTCAGGCCCTGAATGGTCTCCCTGATGAGATGGTCGCCGCCCACAGTAAGGTGAAAGCCTCCGAGGATGGCGGCCACCTTGTCAATCCCGGTAAGTTTCCGGGCATACTTCACCATGTTCACTACCCCAGGGTGGCAGCAGCCGCCGACGACCACCAGGCCTTTGTCCCTGACGTTCAGGACCAGGGCCTGTTCGTCGCTGAAAGAATCATGCTCCTCCTGGCCGTTTACGACCCGTTTGGCGCCGGGAAGCGGCGTTTCATAGGGGGTGGTGGCTTCCACCGTGCCGGTCAGAAGGGCCAGGTCCTGGACCAGGGTCGGGCCGCGGTTTTCGTGGAGCTCCACGCCCCGGCTCACCAGTTCGTGGCGTTCCAGTTTCCAAGGGCCGATGCGCCCCCGGGGCGTGATAAGGAGCTTGGGATAATAGGCGTCCTCATGAACGTATAACGGTAATCCGGGGCCGCGCTTGTTCAAATATTCGAGCAGGCCGCCGTAGTGGTCCGGGTGGCCGTGGCTCAATATTACCGCGTCCGCTTCCCCCGGCCGGTGGCCCAGGGCTTCCAGGTTGTTAAACAGGGGCAAGGGGGAGTTGGCAGTATCCATGAGAATTTGAGAAGTTCGGCTGTTTTGGGTCAGAGTCAGCCAGAAGGCCAAACCGTGGGCCGCCATCAGAGGCTTAGGCAAACGGCCGGGCACGACCCGCTCCACCACGCCGGGCTTGGAGGGCTCAAATACGTCAAAGAAATTGTCCACCAGGATTTCCACGGTGACGGAACTCAGGGCAGGAATCTGCATGCGCTCCTCCTGAACAGTGAACTATCAGCCAAGTGCCTTTATCTCATGGCGAAATATCCTGATATCACCCTACTCATCCGCCACGCGGCTGTCAAGCGATTTGCGGCACCGCTGAACTTATGCTCTTTTTCTCCATAGAATGGCCTCTTCTGGGAGGGACGGCGGAGGGGTTAGGCCCGCGCTTTGATCCCATTTACGGGCATCCTGGCCGTGGACGGGCTGGAAGCCCGTCCTACCGGGCGCAGGCGTATTTTGGAGAGAGGAGATTCAAGCATGGTCCAGGCCCACCTGAAAATGGTGGCCAAGACCAGCCGTCAGGGTGGACTGCGTCGCGAAAAATGCCCGACCTTACCGATTCATGGCTGCCAAAAAATCGGCGTTGTTTTTGGTGTCCTTGAGTTTTTCCAGCAGGAACTCCATGCTGTCCACCGGGCTCAAAGGGGACAGGAGCTTGCGCAGAATCCAGATGCGGTTCAGGTCTTCGGGTGGCAGCAACAGCTCTTCTTTCCTGGTGCCGGAGCGGTTGATATCAATGGAGGGGAAGATGCGCTTTTCGGTGAGCTTCCGGTCCAGGTGAATTTCCATGTTGCCGGTGCCCTTGAACTCCTCGAAAATAACCTCGTCCATGCGACTGCCGGTGTCGATCAGGGCGGTGGCGATGATAGTGAGGCTGCCCCCTTCTTCGATGTTCCGGGCGGCGCCGAAAAAGCGCTTGGGCCGCTGTAAGGCGTTGGCGTCCAAGCCGCCGGAGAGAATCTTGCCGCTGGCGGGCACCACCGTGTTGTAGGCCCGGGCCGTCCTGGTGATGGAATCAAGCAGGATCACCACGTCCCGCTTGTGCTCCACCAGGCGCTTGGCCTTTTCCAGAACCATTTCGGCCACCTGGATGTGCCGCTGGGGTGGCTCGTCAAAGGTGGAACTGATGACTTCAGCCTTAACGGAGCGCTCCATGTCCGTCACTTCTTCGGGGCGTTCGTCAATGAGCAGCACAATGAGCACCACTTCGGGATGGTTACGGGCGATGGAGTTGGCAATGTTCTGGAGGAGCATGGTCTTGCCGGTGCGGGGCGCGGCCACGATCAACCCCCGTTGGCCCTTGCCGATGGGGGTCATAAGGTCCATCACCCGGGCGGAGTAGTTATCCGGATCAGTTTCGAGGCGCAGGCGCTCCTGGGGATACAGCGGCGTCAAATTGTCAAACAGGATCTTGTCCCGGGCCACACTGGGGTCTTCAAAGTTGACCGTTTCCACCTTGAGAAGTGCGAAGTAGCGCTCCCCTTCCTTGGGCGGGCGGATTTGGCCGGAAATGGTGTCCCCGGTGCGCAGGTTGAAGCGCCGTATCTGGGAGGGCGAGACGTAGATGTCGTCCGGGCCGGGGAGATAGTTGTAATCCGGAGCCCGGAGGAACCCGAAGCCGTCCGGCAATATTTCCAGCACGCCGCCTCCGAAAATGACGCCGTTCTTCTCGACCTGGGCCTGAAGAATAGCGAAAATGAGCTCTTGCTTGCGCAGGCCGCTGGCCCCCTCCACATTGAGGTCCCGGGCCAGGGCAGCCAGTTCGTTGATTTTTTTGTGCTTTAAATCTGAAAGATTCATTGTTTCCTCTTGCTCATTGGAGCATTGTTACTTAAGCGCATAATTGTGCGCTTGTTTTATTGCATACTCTTGCGGTGTTTTTGTTCGGGGAAATCGACATGAACGGTGGGTAACCGGATAGGATCGATTCTACCCGTTATCAGGAAGAAAAACACAGTTCAGATTACTCGTTCAATTTTGTTTCAAACCAGGGGGTTTAAGGGGTCACGGACTTACTTAAGTTTCGGATAACGTCCGAAAAACTTTAAGGAAGGTTGATGGGACGCTAACTTTTTTCTGGGCCTTTGTCAAGCCGTATTTTGCATCATTTTTAACTTGTGCCATAGTTCTTTTACCTGCTTGCGGGTGTCGCTCAGGCAGCCCCGGTTGTTTACTACGAAATCCGCCCGGGCTTTCTTGTCCTTAAGGGGCCACTGGGCTGCCAGGATGCCCCGGGCTTCGCCGGCGGTCCGGCCGTCCCGCGCGGTAAGCCGCGCCAATTGCGCCTCAGTGTCGGCGTCCACCACGATAACCCGGTCAAAGTTTTTTTCCAGCCCGGCTTCAAACAAAAGCGGCACTTCCACCAGTACCAGGTTGACGCCCCGGGCCGCCAGGTCCGCAAGGCGTCGGGAGATTTCTCGAGTGACCCGGGGGTGGACGATGGCATTCAGTTTCCGCCGGGCCTCAGCATCCCGAAAGACCAACTCGGCCATCCTGGGCCGGTGAAGGCTCCCGTCCTCCTGGAAATATTCCGGCCCGAATTCCCGGCGCAACTCCTTCCAGGCAGGAGTCCCCCTGGCCACCACGGCATGGGCCACCTCGTCGGCGTCAATGACCTCGGCCCCCAATTCCCGAAACATCCGGGCCACGGTGGATTTGCCGGAGCCGGGGCCGCCGGTGAGTGCGATTTTGAGCATAAATCCTGGATTAAAAGAGGGCTCTCAACCTTCACGGATAATGTTACCTATTGGAGGGAAGAATTAATAGGCCTTACTCAAAACCGCGCCTAAAATTTTTCCTCCAATTGCTGAAGATATTCAAGAATGGCGGCAAAATCCTCTGGGAGCCGGGCCTCGCCGGTGAGTGGAGAGCCGGTCCGAGGGTGTCGGATAGTCAAGGTCCGGGCATGGAGCAGTTGCCGCTGCACCCAAGGGCGCAGATTCTTCAGGCTGGGGTTTCCCTTGAGCCGGGCCGCGCCGCCGCCGTAAGTCGCATCCCCGACGATGGGGTGCCCCAACGCGGCCAGGTGCACCCGCAACTGATGGGTGCGACCGGTTTTGGGGGAAAGCTCCAATAGCGTCAGGGGACCGGGATATTCCCGCAAAACTCGCCAACAGGTCACTGCGGGCTTGCCCCGGCGCGGGTGGACGCTCATTTTCTGGCGGGCCGTGGGGTGCCGGCCCACCTCCTGCTCAATTTTCCCCGCCCTCCGGTCAAATCTCCCCCAGACCAAGGCCAGGTATATCTTTTCCACTGTCCGGTCCTGGAACTGGCGCACCAAGTGGGCCTGGGCCTGGGCGGTTTTGGCCGCCACCAGAACGCCGCTGGTGTCCCGGTCGAGCCGATGCACCAGCCCGGGGCGGCTAAGGTCTCCCATTGCGGCCAGCTCCGGACAATGATGCAGGAGGGCGTTGAGCAGGGTGCCCCCCCGATGGCCAGGTGCAGGATGAACCACCAGTCCGGGAGGTTTGTTCACCAGGATAAGGTCCTGGTCCTCGTACAGGATGTCCAGGGGCAGGGCTTCCGGCGCGAGGCTGCTGGGCTCCGCCGGGGGCACGGTAAGACTCACCCGGTCCCCTGACCGCACCCGGTAACTGGCCGGCCGGGACCGGTCATTAACCAGGATGTGCCCATGTTTAAGCCAGCGACTCAGGCGAGCCCGGCTGAATTCCGTTCGGGCGGCCAGAAACTGGTCCAACCGACTGCCTTGCTCGGGTTCGTTGACGGTTAATATTATGGGTTTGTTCAAAGAAATATCAAGGCAAACGCAAGAAGTAAAAAGGCAAAAACCTAAGGTAAGGGATGAAAAGGCAAAAATCCATTGTCTATCTTCCGGTTACCGATTAAGGCTTTTGCTCTGCAAAGAGAATAATAATCCTACGCAGGGAGGTGAGCCAGGGAGCAGTGGCTCCCCGCCCTCTCTTCACACCCCCCCCAACCCATGAGGAGGCCGGCCAAAATTTTCCGGCCAACCGGGGATAAAAGACATCGATCTCCGTTTTTTGCCTGTTTACTTCGATCAGACTTTACGGATGAGGGCGCCATTCTTGATTTCGCTGAAAATCATGCGGCCGCCCGCGGTCTGCAGGACGCTGGTGACCGACACTTCCACTTCCCGGCCGATGAAGCGGCGGGCATTCTCAATGACCACCATGGTGCCGTCGTCCAGGTATCCGACACCCTGGCCGTAAGATTTGCCCTCCCGCAGGATCTGCACATGGAGGGTTTCCCCGGGGAGCACCGCCAGTTTCAAGGCATTGGCCAACTGGTTCAGGTTCAGTACCTCGACGCCCTGGAGTTCCGCCACTTTGTGGAGATTGAAGTCGTTGGTGAGAATCTTGCCTCCCAGCCGCCGGGCCAGTACCACCAACTTGGAGTCGGCCCCGGCCTTGGAAAGGTCTTCATCCACTGTTTCAATGCGCAGGTTATTTTGCTGCTGCAAGCGCTTCAGGATGTCCAGTCCCCGGCGGCCTCGGGAACGGCGCACGTCGTCCGGGGAATCGGCGATATGCTGGAGTTCCTCCAGGATGAACTTCGGGACCACGAAATAGCCGTCGATGAACCCGGTTTCGACGATGTCAGCGATGCGGCCGTCAATGATAACGCTGGTATCCAGCAGGATGGGTGCCTTGGCGACGGGCTTGCGGGGCTCCAAAAACGCCAGGGCCTGCATTTCGGAGACTTTCCGGCCGCCCAGGACCAGGCCGATGTAGCCGAAAATCACGGAAAACATGACGTAGAGGGGTATCTGCAGGTATGGCTGCACCAGAAACTGCGCGAAGGGGTAGCAGGCTAATTTGGCGAAGCCCAGACCGATAAACAGCCCCAGGGTACCCCCCAGGATGATCTTCAGCGGGATGCGCTTGATGATGTTTTCGAGGCCGAAAGTCAGGAGGGCCAATAGCAGGCCCACAGCCGCCCCGGCCCACCCGGCCCACCAATAGGGATCCAATTGGGGAATATTCTGGGCGACAAAAAAACTGCTTACCCCGCAGACAGTTGCTAAAAAGGCCCAGGTGGCTATCCTCTTCAGCAACTTTCTACCCCCTTTTCAGGATCCTTGGGACCGGGAGGGAATCAGGAAGCATCCGGCAAGTCCTCCTGCTCCTTGTCGGCTGGAGCAGGCAGCGCAGGCCGGTTTGGCAGCCTGGCCCGAAATTCAGGTGGTCAGAAGTTCTTTCGGTCAAGAAGCCTGGGTCTCTAACTCCTGGCCCAAAATTGCCTCAAGTTGAGCTTCGATTTCATCCTCCTTACTATTATTAACTAGGGAGAGCTCTTTCACCAGCAGATTTTTGGCAGTGTCCAGCATTTTTCGCTCTCCAAACGAGAGTTCTTTTTCCAACTTAAGGAGGGTCAGGTCACGAAGCACTTCCGCCACCCGAAACAGGGAACCGGTTTTGATCTTGTCCATGTAATCACGGTAGCGGCGGTTCCAGGTCTGCTGATTCAGGCGGGTCGGGCGTTCCCGGAGAATTTCAAACACCTCGTTTACCGCCTGTCGATCGATGACCGTGCGCAACCCGATGTTTTTGGCATTCCGGGTCGGTATCATGATAATCATGTCGGTGTCCAGGAGTCGCATGATATAAAAACTCTGCTGTGATCCGGCCACCTCCCGTTCCTGGATTGACTCGATGATGCCCACCCCATGGGCGGGGTAAACGGCCATGGCGCCAATTTGAAACATCACATTCACCTCCTGGAACGTCATGTACAATTTATCACAATATCACAACAAGCGCAAGTTTCATTTAGGCTTGGAAACGAAAGAGAAGAATTTCCCCGTCTTCCACCACGTGGTCCCTGCCTTCTACGGACAGCAAGCCTGCTTCCTTGATCTTGGCCGCGGACCCCAGGCGGGCCAGGTCCGCGAAGCGCATCACCTCTGCCCGGATGAACCCCTTCTCCATGTCGGAGTGCACCTGGCCTGCGGCTTTAGGGGCCGTGGTGCCGGCTGGAACGGTCCAGGCCCGCACCTCGGAGCCCACAATGGTATAAAACGTCACCAATCCCAGCAGCCGGTAGCTTTCCTGGATGAGGCGGTTAATACCCGGCTCCGCCAACCCCAGGCTTTGCAAAAATTCTTTTTGCTCCTCCGGGGAGAGGTCCACCAGTTCGGCTTCCAGGTCACCCAGGATGGGAATAACCGGAACCCCGCGCTTTCGGCCCAAATCCCGCAGGGCCCTTAAGCACGGCCCCTCGTTGCTTTCCTCCTCGCTCACGTTGGCCACGAAGAGATAGGGCTTCAGCGTCAAGAGCGGCACCTCGGCCAGCCGCGCCAATTCCTCGGGTTTCAGACCCAGGTCCTTGGCCCAGAGTCCCTGATTGAGGCCAGTCTCCACCCGGGCCACCAGGTTCAGGTCGGCTTCGGCCTGCTTGTCGCCGGCCTTGCGGCGCTTCTCCAATTTGACCCGATGGCGCTCCAGGATCTCCAGGTCGGCCAGCATGAGTTCGGTTTCCACCACTTCCACATCCCTCACCGGGTCAACCGCGCCCAGGGGGTGGGGACAGCGGCCGTCCGCAAAGCAGCGCACCACGTGGACGATGAGGTCGGTATCCCGAATCTGCCCGAGGAACTGGTTGCCCAGACCCTCTCCTTTGGAGGCCCCGGCAATGAGTCCCGCTACATCCACAAAATTAATGGTGGTGGGCGTAAGGCGCTCGGGCTTGAGCAATTCCCCCAACTGGGCCAACCGGGGGTCGGGAACCGGCACCACCCCCGAATTGGGAGAAATGGTGCAGAAAGGATAGGCCGCCACTTCGGCCTGAGCCGCAGTAAGAGCGTTAAAAATGGTGGTCTTCCCCGCATTGGGGAGCCCGATAATGCCGCAGCGCCATCCCATCAGGAATTTTCGGTTTTCGGTTTTCGGTTATTAATCCAAATACGCTCACCCTTTGCCTGGAAGCAAGGTCATCACCAAGGAGAATCCCGCTGGTTTAATCCAAGGACCTAAAATCCCGCAGTCCTCGTCCCTAAGCAGGCTTTTTCCAGATCCCGGGAATCGGCGCGCCGCAGTGGCCGCAGTGGCCGTCTTTCATGGTAATTTCACCCACCCGGTAGCCCTGCCGGGCGATAATCAGTTTGTTGCAGTTGTGGCAGTAAGTACTTGCCGCCTCATGGCCCGGCAGGTTGCCGATATAGACGTATTTCAGCCCCGCCAGAAGCGCGAGTTCCCGGGCTTTCTCCAGGGTGCTCACCGGGGTGGGGTTGAGGTCGAGCATCTTGTGCATGGGATAAAACCGGGAAAAGTGCAGCGGAGTGAGCGGTCCCAGGTTATCCGCGATCCAGCGGCACATGGCGGTGATTTCCTCAGGCCGGTCATTGTGCCGGGGGATGAGGAGATTGACGATCTCCAGGTGCACGCCCCGCCGGCGCAGGCCTTTCAGAGTTTTCAGCACCGGTTCCAGTTCCCCGTCAGTCAGGTCTCGGTAAAACTGGTTATTAAAGGCCTTAAGATCAATGCAGGCCGCGTCCAGCACGTCCGCCAGCCTGTCCAGGGGCTTGGAGTTGATAAAGCCGTTGCTGTGGCAGACGTTGAGAAGTCCGGCCTTTCTGGCCTGCTGGCCCACGGCCAACATATATTCGTAAAAAATCACCGGCTCCACGTAAGTATGGGCAATGGAGGCGCAATTGTACTGCCCGGCTGCGGCTACCACCTGATCCGGGGGCAGGTCGTAATTATTAGTTTCCTCCGGCCGTACCTGGGAAATCTCCCAGTTCTGGCAGAACTTACAGCGCAGGTTGCAGCCGGCCGTGGCGATGGAAAAAGAGGGAGTGCCGGGCAGGACGTGGAAGAAGGGTTTTTTCTCCACGGGGTCTACATGCACCGCGCAGGGGTTGCCGTAAGCCAGGGTATAGTATTGACCGCCCCGGTTCTCCCGCACTCCGCAGGCGCCCCGGTTCCCGGCTGCGACCACACAACCCCGGGGGCACAGGTGGCACCTCACTTGTTTTTCAGGCAAAATCTCAAAAAACAGGGCGGGTTGGGGATTGATAAAGCCCTGCTTCATCCCCCGGCTCAAGGAGGCCCGGGCCGGGCAGGGGAGGGCAAGAAGAGCAAGGGTGCTAAGGCTTCCCTGGACGAAAGTGCGACGGCTGAGGCGCCAGGACCCCATCTCCTGCGGGTCCGTTTGCATTTTCCATCCTTTTCTCGGCCTTCATCTCATCGTGCCTGGAAGGTGCGGGATTACCCTGAGAGCAGACAAGGATGGGGTGCAAGGCCGATGGTTGAAAATCTGGTGGTCAAGCTGACCGTAATGCGGTTTACAAGGAGCGGGAGCCGTTAATCCGGTGGCGCAGAACTCCGGAGGTCTTGAACACCACGACTTTGCGAGCCCGGAGAATAAGATTTTCCTTGGTCTGGGGATTCCTTCCCCGGCGGGCGTTCTTTTGCCGGACGGAGAACTTGCCGAACCCGCTGATCAGCAAGTCCTCGCCGTTAGCCAGGGTTTCCTTGATGATCCCCAAGACCCGTTCCACTACCTCACGGGACTCCTGCTTGCCTAAACCTACCTGGACTTGTAATCGATTGATGAGCTTCTCTTTGGTGAGGGCCATAGCCTAGCTTGTACCACCCGCTGAGGTCGGTGAAAATTTATTAAGTTAATTTATAACTTATAATAAATAGACAATAATTTTGTGTCAAGATTTTTTTCCCCGGACTAAGGCGGGGCCGGACGTCCCCCTCGGAGGTTCAACCACCGCGTGCTTGCGCGGCGCCGGCACCGAACGGCGCAAACCGAAATCCAGGGCCCCGAAACGGCAGGCTTGCACACATCTGAGGCACAGGATGCACTCCCGGGAATCCCGCTCCTCATAAGCCCGCACCCCGGTGGGGCAGGCGGGGACGCACGCCAGGCAATGGACGCAGTTGCCCTCCACAAAATCCAGCTTCACCAGGGAGATGCGGTTGAACAGGCTGTAGAACGCCCCCAGCGGACAAAGCAGCCGGCAAAAAAACCGGCTGATCAGAATGGCGCCGACCACAATGACCAGCAGCCAAAAAACTTTGTTCCAGAACCAGAAGCCCAGGTTCTGCCAGAGGGTGGGCTTGATGGCCAGCAACGGGAAGGCCCCCAAAAGAGTCCCCGCCGGGCAGATGAGCTTGCAAAACCAGGGATGGCCCAGGCCCACTTGGTCGACCAGAAAAAGCGGCGCCAGAATCACCAGCCCCACCAGCACCACGTATTTTACCCAGCGCAGGGGGCGCCACAGGGAAAATTTGGGCGAGGGGATTTTGTGGAGAAGGTCCTGGATAAAGCCGAAGGGACACAGCCAACCGCAGGGCACCCGTCCCACCATCACCCCGATGAACCCGAGGTAACCCAGGACCACCCCTCCCACCTGGGGAACCGCGCCGGAGTATAGGCGGATGGCCCCTAGGAAATTTTGTATGGCCCCCACCGGGCAGGACAGCAAAGCGCCCGGACAGGCATAGCAGTTGAGCCCCGGATGGCAGACCGCTTTCAACGGTCCCTTGTAGATATCCTGGGTAAAGGGAAAAAGGAGGTACCCGTTGGTGGCAAGGGATATCAGGGTCTGAACCAGGCGCCGGAACAGGTTCAGATCCACTTAGCCCACCCCTATGCAGCTCAGGCAAATGGTCCTCCCCAGATTATACAGAAAGTCCAATTCGCCGATGTTGAGCCCCACCAGAAACAGCAGGGAGAAGAAAATAATCAATCCTACCGCCCAAGGGTTGCGCATGGGTTCCTCCGGGGGAGCAGAGCCCGCCGTTCTTTTGGGATTATTATAGACCGCGGAAGCGGCAAGGGGGTTTTTTTTTGAATTTTTTTTCGATTAAATATTGACATTCATTAATATTATAATATCATAATATTATGAATGATGATGGCAATACGCAGGGCCGCCTGGATAAAGCGGCCCGCTGCCTGAGGGTCCTGGCCCATCCCATCCGGTTGCACATTATTTATCTGCTGGGGCAAGGGGAACAGTCCGTCCATGAACTGAAGCAGCAGGTCCAAGCCTCCCAGTCCAGCGTCTCCCAACACCTGAATCTGCTCAAGGACAAGGACATCGTGGAGTCCCGGCGGGCGGCCCAGCAGGTTTTCTACCGCCTCAAGGACCGTCGGGTTCTCCAGTTGACGGCCCTGACCCGGGAACTTTTCTGCAAGGAATGAGCCAGCAACCCGAAAATCCCTAAGACCAAGGAGAGCCTTACACCATGGAACCCGTCACCCCCAACCGCACGCTGGACTGCCGGGGCGATGCCTGCCCCCTGCCGTTGCTCAAAACCAAAAAGACCATGGCGGAGATGGCCTCAGGCGAGATCCTGGAGGTCATCGGCACAGATCCGGGGTCCAAGCACGACCTCCCCAGTTGGGCGGCCCGCACCGGCAATTATTATCTTGGGGTGAAAGAGGAAGGCGACCTTTTTCACTTCTACCTGAAAAAGAAGTAAAGCCATGGCGGACACGCTGGCCATACTGGTAAGCACCAAAGACAGCCTGCCGCACCTGTTGGGCCTGACCGCGGCTGCGGCCCGGCGCGGCCTGGAGGTTAGAATATTCTTTACCGGAGAAGGGGTGCTGGTCACCCAACAGCCCCGGTTCAAGGAGTTGGTCGGACAGGCGAAAATGGCCCTGTGCGAAGTGAGTTTCCGGGCCCTGGGCCTCGAAGGGGAGGTCCCCGGCATCGGCTACAAGGACTTCGCCACCCAGGCCCGCCATGCAGAAATGGTGGAGGAATTCCGCCACTATCTGGTCCTGTAGGGAGATGCGCCCATGAAAAAAGTAGCGGTAATCGTGCGCGACCCGGCGCGGCACTATGAAGCCCTGCGCAGCGCCCTGGGCTGCCTCCTTGAGGATCACCAGGTGAGCTATGTGGTCCTGAACCAGGAGATCAATCCGGACGAGGCCTTCAGTGACAACTTAGGTTTCCTGGAGGAAATGGAAGGCCGGCATTACAGCAACCATCCGGCCAATGCCGAGAAATACGGTTTTACCCTGCTCAGCCTGCGGGAAATCGGTGAACTCCTGCGGGAGCAGGAAATCATCATACCTTTTTAGAGGGTTCCCATGAAGATTCTGCATATCTATCGCCACCCGCCGGCCGATGATACCCGGGAGCTCGCCGGGATCATTTCCCGGGACCGGGAAGCCAGCGAGTTTTTTCTTTATCAGGAGCCGGTGGATTATGACCGGCTCCTGGGTCTGATTCTCGAACATGACCAGGTAATTTCCTGGTGGTAGCAAGGAGATAACGCCATGACCCAACCCGACGCGCCTTCCCCCGGCGGCTTTACCCTGACTCCGGAATTGCAAGCCTATATTCAGGCAGAGGTGCAAAAGCAGGTGGCTGATGCTTTTAAACTCAAGGGCCTGGATATCACCCGTCCCAAGCGGGTGGCCATCATTGCCTCCAAGGGCACTCTGGATATGGCCTATCCGCCTTTGATCCTGGCCACCACCGCCGCCGCCATGGACATGGAAGCGGCCATTTTCTTCACGTTTTACGGTCTGGACATTGTCAAAAAGGCCAAATACCACAACCTCAAGGTCCCGCCCCTGGCCAACCCGGCCATGCCGGTGCCCATGCCCAACATCCTCGGCGTCCTGCCCGGCATGACCGCCATGGCTACCTGGATGATGAAGGACTGGATGAAAAAGGGGGGAGTGCCCTCCATCCCGGATCTGTTGAGCATGGCCAAGGAAAACGGGGTGCGCCTCATTGCCTGCCAGATGACCCTGGACGTCCTGGGCATCAAAAAGGATGATATCATCGATGGCCTGGAATTCGCCGGCGCCGGTCATTTCCTGGACTACGCGGCGGATGCTGATATTACGCTGTTTATCTGAGGCAGCTTGATAACGCTGACCGGCAGACAGCAGCCAGCTTTCCGGAATACTGAGCAAGGAGGCCGCAATGAGCAAGGTGGCCCTGATCGTGATAGATATGCTCAATGATTTCCTTGATCCGCAGGGGGCCCTGTTCGTGGGCCCCGCGGGCCAGGCCATTGTGCCGTTTGTGGCGCGCCGGGTCGAGGAAACCAGGTCCCACGGCGGGGTGGTCATCTTCGTGTGCGACGCCCATGCTCCGGATGACCGGGAATTTGAGCAGTTTAAGCCCCATGCGGTCAAGGGCGCCTGGGGGTCGGAGATCATCCCGGCAATTCCTTTCCGTGCCGGCGACTACCGGGTGGATAAAACCCGCTACAGCGCGCTGCACAATACCAGCCTCGAAGATATCCTGATTCGGGAGGGAGTGCGGCAGGTGGAACTGGTGGGAGTCTGCACCTCCATTTGCATCATGTTCACGGCCATAGGCCTATTGGATCGGGAGTTCCAATGCCGGGTCTATCGGGAGGGGGTGGCGGATTTCAATGCCCAAGCCCACGCCTTTGCTCTGGAACACATGAAACTGCTGGGAGTGGAGGTGGTGTAGTTACGGTTTTCGGTTTGCTGGCAAAATAATACCCGGCTTAAGGTTGGAGGGCGGGAAAGCGCAGAGCTTATCCCGCCTTTCTTATTCTTCAGCAATTGTCTTTCCCCCTTGTCTCCTTTGAGCCGCGGTCACGGTATGATATGGTAACTAAGCGAAAAACCGCGCCGATTCAATCTATTCTGCAAGTCAGGAGCATCACTATGAAAATCGTCGCTGTTCTGGGAAGCCCGCGGCCCCGGGGCAACAGCGCCCTGCTGGCCGAGGCATTTCTCGACATCGCCCGGGAGCGGGGCGCTGCCGTCGAGGTCTACCTGCTCAATCAAATGCATTTCAAAGGCTGCCAGGGGTGCGGCAAGTGCAAGACGGAAAGCCAGGCCTGCGTGGTGGAAGATGATCTGAAGCCGGTGTATGAGTCCATCCACGGGGCTGACATTCTGGTTCTGGCTTCGCCGGTCTATTTCGGGGACCTCTCCGGGCAGCTCAAGTGTTTCTGGGACCGCACCTACGCCTGGGTCAATCCTGATTTTTCGAGCCGCCTGGCTCCGGGAAAGAAATCCGTCATGTTTCTGGCCCAGGGAGCCCCGGGCGAGGAGATGTTCAATGACATCTACCCCCGCTATGAGCGCTGGCTGAAGATGTTCGGCTTTGCCTCCAACTTCGTGGTCCGGGCCGTGGGGGTCCAGGCCGCGGGCGAAGTGCAGAATAAACCGGAACCCCTGGCGCAGGCCAGGAAACTGGCCCAGGACCTGGTAGGGTAGGGGCGGCCCCGGGCGCGTCCCCAAACCCCAACCGCTTGATTTCCCTTGGGTGTAAGGCCTTCCTGTGGTATCTTTAGTTGTTGAGGAAGTCGAAAACTGGCGGGTAACAGCATGGACCTGTGGATATTGGCCGGGGTGCCGGTCACTTCCTTTATCGTGGCCCTGTCCGGCGCCTTGATGCCGGGGCCGCTCCTGACCATCACCATAGGGGAGGCCACCCGTCGGGGTTTCTGGGCCGGACCGCTTATCATTCTGGGACATGGCCTGTTGGAATTGACCTTGGTGATCCTGCTCCTGGCCGGATTAGGCGGCCTGTTGAACCGGCCCCTGATCCTGGGGACTGTGGGGCTGGTGGGCGGCGGGGTTTTGGCTTGGATGGGCCTTGGTCTCCTGCGGGCCTCCCGCGCCAGCCGGCTTGAACTCAAAACGGACAAGGCCACCGGCCTGCACCCGGTGTGGTCGGGTATTTTTCTGAGCCTGGCCAACCCCTACTGGCTCATCTGGTGGCTCACCATCGGCTTGGGCTACGTTATTTTCGCGGCCAATTACGGAGTGCTGGGGGTCTTTCTCTTTTTTTCCGGCCACATTCTGGCCGACCTGGTCTGGTATACCCTGATTTCCGCGGCCGTGGCCTTAGGGCGCAACTTTTTCACCGACGGCCTGTATCGCGGTTTTCTGGCCGCTTGCGGCTGTTTTCTCTTTGTCTTCAGCGGCTATTTCGGGTTTCAGGGAGTAAAATTTTTAGTCAGCACCTGATATCTTCCTGACAGCTGAAAAGATAAATTGATGGCCGGGGGGGTGGGTAAGCCAGGCTGTTTAACCTTTGACCGATAATGAAAAATTCAGGAAAATTGAGCACCGTCGCTTTGGGTTAAGATGCCAGCGAGGGCGCCGCGCTCAGATTTGATTGTTTTTAAATCTTTTCAGAGCGGCATATCACTTTAACGCGGGTAAGCATATGATCCAAAAAGGTTTAATGGTAGGCCTCTTGGAGGTCAACTGCTACCTCATCGGGGATGAAGAGACCAAGGAAGCGGTGGTCATTGATCCGGGCGGAGATGAAGACGAGATCCTGGAGGCCCTGAATTACCATAATTTTCAGTTGAAATACATCATCGACACCCATGGGCACTTTGACCATGTGGACGCCAACCAGCCTCTCAAAGACGCCACCGGCGCTCAGATTCTGATTCACGAACTGGACGCGCCCATGCTGCAACGGAACAATGAGGCGATGTTTTTCACCGGCAAGCCCATGCGCCCCTCCAAAGCCGATGTGCTGCTAAAGGAGGGCGACGTGATCAGCTTCGGGCCTTACAGGTTGAAAGTCCTCCATACTCCCGGCCACACCCCGGGGGGCATTTCCCTGGTCATGGAAAACAGTCCTTTGGTTTATGTGGGGGATACCCTGTTTGCCGGGTCCATTGGCCGCACCGACTTCCCCGGCGGGGACTACGACACCCTGATCAACGCGGTGCGGGAAAAACTCTTCACCTTGGGAGATCATTACGTGGTTTACCCCGGACATGGCCCGGTCACGACTATCGGCCACGAAAGAAAGTACAATCCGTTTTTTTAGAAAGTTATGAGCTTCCAAGACAAACGCCTCCTCCTTGGAGTAACCGGGGGCATCGCCGCTTATAAGGCCGCGGAATTGGCCCGGCGTCTGGCCGCGGCCGGGGCTCAGGTCAAGGTGGTGATGACCGCGAGCGCCCAACAGTTTGTGGGTCCGGCCACTTTCGGCGCCATCACCGGCCAGCCCGTATCCGTCAGCCTCTGGGGCGACAAGGTCAATCCCTTGGAGCATGTTTTTCTGGGCCAGCAGGTGGATGCCATTGTCATTGCGCCGGCCACGGCCAATTTTATCGGCAAGCTGGCCGGAGGCATCGGCGACGATCTGTTGAGCACCATCATGCTGGCCGCCACCCGGCCGGTGTTGGTCTGCCCGGCCATGAATTGTGAGATGTGGGCCAATCCTGTGGTGCAGGAGAACGTGGCGAAGCTGGCGGCCCGGGGCCTGGAGATCATGAACCCGGCTGAAGGGGAACTGGCTTGCGGCGCGGCGGGCTTTGGGCGGCTGCCGGAACCTGAGGCCATCGTGGAGGCCCTGGCCCGCCTGGTTTCCCCACAGGACTTGGCCGGCCGGCGGGTGCTGGTCACCGCGGGGCCGACCCATGAGGACCTGGATCCGGTGCGCTTCCTGACCAACCGCAGCAGCGGCAAGATGGGGTATGCCCTGGCCCGGATGGCCTGGCGGCGGGGCGCCTCCGTCACCTTGGTGAGCGGTCCCACGGCCCTCCCCGATCCCTACGGGGCCGAACGGGTGCGGGTCCGGTCGGCCCAGGAGATGCTCCAGGAAGTCAGGGAGCGCTTCCTGGACACGGATGCCCTCCTTATGGCGGCCGCAGTCAGCGACTATCGGGCCGAAAAGCTCTCGGAGAAAAAGATCAAACGCGGGGCTGAGATGCAGCAGGTCAAGCTGGTGCAGAACCTGGACATTCTCAAAGAGGTCGGCAAACTCAAAAAACATCAGGTGGTGGTGGGGTTCGCGGCGGAAACCGGGAATCTCGTGGCCGAAGCGGAACGCAAGCTTAAGGAAAAAAATCTGGATCTGATTGTGGCCAATGATGTAAATCAGCCGGACAGCGGCTTTGCGGTGGACACCAACGAAGTCACCCTGGTGTCCCGCGAAGAACCGCCTCGGAAATTGCCCCTGCTCACCAAGGAGGAAGTGGCCGACAAGATACTGGACTGGGTGGCCCCCAGGTTAGCCGGGAAGCCGGGAGGAACCGTGCTTGTCTGAGAATTTGCGGCAGGAACTCCGGGAACTGCTGGCAGGCCTGGAAGGCTGGCTCAAGTATCAGCAACGCCTGGGTTGCCTGGGCACGCCCCGGCTGAAGGAGGCGGTGCCGGCTCCGGGAGAGGCCGGGGGAGGCCGGGCCGTCCCGGCCGGACGCCCCACACTGGAGGAGATCCGGGCTGAAATGGGGGATTGTCAGCGCTGCAAGCTGGGGCGCACCCGCACCCATCTCGTCTTCGGGGAAGGCTCTCCCCAGGCCCGCCTCATGTTTGTGGGGGAAGCCCCGGGCGAGGAGGAAGACCTCCAGGGTCGGCCGTTTGTGGGCCAGGCCGGACAGCTTCTCAACAGCCTCCTAAGCAAACTGGGGCTCAGAAGGGAAGACGTTTACATCACCAATGTGGTGAAAAGCCGCCCCCCGAAGAACCGGGACCCGGAACCGGATGAAGTGGCCGCCTGCCTGCCCTTTTTGATCAAGCAGATCGAAAGCATCCAGCCCCTGGTTATAGTCACTCTCGGCAAAATATCCACCCAAAGCCTTCTGAAAACCACCGCGCCCATCACCAAGATTCGGGGCACCTGGCAAAAATTCGGGAATATCAAGGTCATGCCCACTTTTCATCCCTCATATCTGCTGCGTTTTCCCAAAGAACGCCACAAGACCTGGGAGGACATGCAGCAGGTCATGGAGTATTTGGCGGCCCATGAGGCGGACTAGTTCCCTGCTTTTCTGGCTGTTGTTATTCGCGTCTCTGGCTGCGCTGACCACGGCGTCTTTGTTGGCCCAGACCTGGGCCGTCTACGTTTTGCAGGCCGAAGGCTCCATCAACCCTGGGCTGGCGGAATTCATCATTGAAGGCATCCGCACCGCGGAACAGGAAAAGGCCGAGGCCCTGGTGATCGAATTGGACACGCCGGGCGGCCTGGACAGCTCCATGCGGGCCATCAATCAGGCCATCATCAACGCCAAGGTGCCGATAATCGTCTATGTGGCTCCGAAAGGTGCCAGGGCCGCGTCCGCGGGCATGTTCATCACCTTGGCCGCCAACGTGGCCGCCATGGCCCCGGGCACCAACATCGGCGCGGCCCATCCCGTGTCGGTGGGCCTGGGCAAACTGGATAAGGTCATGGCCGAGAAGGTGGTGAACGACATGGCCGCCTACGCCCGCTCCCTGGCGGTGGAGCGGGGGCGCAACGCGGATTGGGCCGAAAAGGCGGTGCGCCAGAGCGTCTCCATTGATGCCAAGCAGGCCCAGAAGCTCAAGGTGGTGGACCTGGTAGCCGACAACCTGGAAGACCTGCTCAATCAGGTCAACGGCAGGGAAATAAAACTAGATCACGAAAAGGTCATCCTGAAAACCATGGGGGTGCCGGTCAAAACCCTTCCCGAACCCCTGCGCACCCGCATCCTGAAATATATCGCCGACCCCAACGTCGCGTTTATCCTGATGCTGATCGGCTTGGCAGGACTGTATTTCGAACTGGCTCACCCCGGGGCGGTCTTGCCGGGGGTGGCAGGGGCCTTGAGCCTGCTACTGGCCTTTTATGCCTTCCAGACGCTCCCGGTCAATTTCATCGGTCTGCTGCTGATAATCCTGGCTTTTATCATGTTTTTCCTGGAAATTTATGTGACCAGCTATGGCCTCTTGTCCATAGGGGGCGTCATCTGTCTGCTCCTCGGTTCCTTGATGCTGTACCAGAAAGGCGATGCGGGGATGAGTGTTGCCTGGTCGGTATTGATCCCGTCCGTGGTTATTATTTCCCTGTTTTTCCTGGCCGTGGCCGGTCTGGTGCTGCGCAGCCAGATACGCCGCTCCTTGACCGGCGATGCCGCCATGGTGGGAGAGCGGGGCGTGGCCTATACTGACCTTGCCCCTGAAGGCCAGGTCTTTGTGCACGGCGAATACTGGAAGGCGATCAGCAGTGTGCCTGTGGCCGCAGGGGATGCCGTGGAAGTGGTGAAAGTGGAGAACCTGATTCTCCACGTCCGTCCGGTCAAGGGGCCGTGAACTGAGAGGTGGAGCGTGAGGAAGGCCGGTGGATTCCTCTGCCTAAGATTCAGAGGTTTAAGGTTCACCGTTCAGAGCTGAAAGCCGAAAACTGAAAGCTTGTTAAAGGAGACCCCCATGCAATTTATCGGCAGCGCGTTCTTCTGGCTGGTGCTTGTCGGAGCCTTTTTCCTGATCAGCGCCGTAAAAATCCTGAGCGAGTATGAACGGGGCGTTATCTTTCGCCTGGGGCGGGCCCTGGAGCGGGCCAAGGGGCCGGGGCTCATCATCCTGATCCCCATCATTGACCGCATGGTGAAGGTCAACCTGCAGCTTGTCACCTATGACGTTCCCAGCCAGGATATCATCACTCGGGACAACGTCACGGTGAAGGTCAACGCGGTGGTCTATTTCCGGGTCATCGATCCGGTCAAAGCGGTGATCGAGGTGCGGGACTACTTCGCCGCCACCCAGTATCTGGCCCAAACCACGCTGCGCAGTGTCTGCGGCCAGTCCGAACTGGACGATCTTTTGTCGGCCAGGGAGAAGATCAATGCCCACTTGGCGGAAATTCTCGATAAGCACACCGACCCCTGGGGGATCAAGGTGACATTGGTGGAACTCAAGGCCATTGATTTGCCCATAGAGATGCAGCGGGCCATGGCCAAGCAGGCCGAAGCGGAGCGGGAGCGGCGGGCCAAGGTCATCAACGCCGAGGGCGAATATCAGGCGGCGGCCAAAATGGCCGAAGCGGCGCATGTCCTGGCCAGCGAACCTATGTCCTTGCAGCTCAGGTACCTGCAGACTCTGCGGGAAATAGCCGCGGAGAAAAATTCCACCACGCTTTTCCCCATCCCCATCGATTTAATCAAGCCGTTTATGAAGATGTATGAGGCGGCGGAGAAGAAGGACTAGCAAGCCCCAGCCGCCAGCACTCAGGAAAAATCATCGTTCTTTCATATGAGGGAGAGAATTATGGGCAAGAAAGAGAAAAAGGACAAAAAGGAAAAACCCCTGGACCGGATGACCGCCACGGAGCTGAGGAAGTATGCCCTGGAGTTAGGGGAGATCACCGGGGTGCACGGCATGAATAAAGAAGAGCTCCTGGCCGCGATCAAGCAAGTCAAGGGCATTGTTGACGAAGGCAAAAAAGCCGCCAAAGCGGTGAACATGCGGGAGCTTAAACAGAAAGTCAAGGAACTTCGGGCCCTCAAGGCCGAAGCTTATGCAGCCGGAGAATCCAACAAGAAGATCGCCATCCTGCGGCGGCGCATGAACCGCTTAAAGAAGCGCACCCGCAAGGCTGCCTGAGCATCATCTTTCGACCTCCCGGTTCCAACAGAACCATTGCTGGTCGCCTGAGCGAATTGCGGGGCAGGGTTACTAGGGTTACCCCCGCCCTTGGCTCTTTCGCCCTGGCCAGGGTGGACTTATTTTCTAAATTTTAGCTCTACGACTACAGCACTAAAAAGCGAAGGGGGCAGGACCAGCCGGTCTTACCCCCTTCTTTATTACGATGTATATCCGAAATCTACCCCGTGAGGCCGGGGAAGATCCTTACGGAGTTGACGGCCATGTTGTAGAAGAAATTCGGGAAAATACCGATGGCCAGGGTGGCCACCGCGGTCAGGGCCACGGCCAAGGTCAGGCCGTAGGTGAAGGGAATGGGCCCCAGCTCCGCTTCGGCCGGGCGCATATACATAAGCACGGTGATGCGCAGGTAATAATACACGGACACCAGCGAATTCAAGACGCCGATGATGGCCAGCCAGATGTAGCCGGCCTGCACCGCGGCCGAGAAAATATAGAACTTGCCCACAAATCCGGCCGTAGGAGGCACTCCGGCCAGGGCAAACATAAAAATGGCCATAGTCGCGGCTAAGGCCGGGTGCTGAAACCCCAGGCCGGAATAATCATAAATGTTCAGGTAGCTGTCCTTTTTCCGGCCTACCAGGATAACTACCGCGAAGGCCCCCACATTCATCAGGGTATAGGCCAGGAGATAATAGAGGAGGCTCACTGCGCCGAGTTGGTTGGCGGCCACCAGGGCCACCATCAGGTAGCCGGCGTGCGCAATGCTGGAATAGGCCAGCATGCGCTTGATATTGGTCTGGGCGATGGCCACGACGTTCCCCAAGGTCATGGTGGCCACGGCCAGGACCCACAGGACCATGTTCCACTGCACCGTGAAGTCCGGAAAAACCTGGAACATGACCCGGGCGAAGGCGGCGAAGGCGGCGGCCTTGACGCCCACGGCCATGAACGCGGTCACATTGGTGGGCGCGCCTTCGTAAACATCCGGCGTCCACATATGAAAGGGCACGGAGGCCACTTTGAAGCCGAAGCCGACTATGATGAGGGCCAGCCCCAGGAGGGTGAGGGGCTTGGTCAGGGCTGCCAGAGAGCCGAGTTTCCCGGCAAGCTCATTAAGATACAGGGTGCCACCGGAGGCGCCGTAGAGCATGGCCATGCCGAAAAGCAGAAAGCCGCTGGCAAAGGCGCCCAGGACCAGATATTTTAGCGCGGCCTCGTTGCTCCGGGGGTCTTCCCGGAACAGGCCGGCCAGCACATAGACTGCTATGGACATGATCTCCAGGCCGAGGAAAATCATGATGAAATGGGCGCTGGCGGCCATGAGGAGCATGCCGGTCGCGGCAAAGAGCACCAGGGCATAATATTCGCCCAGATTTTTCCCGAATTCCTCCAGATAATGGGGCGACAGCAGGATGGTGAGCCCGGTCCCCAGGAGAATGATGAGGTAAAAGTAAAAAGCGAAGTTGTCGAGGTATACCATGCGGGAGAAATCAGTGCCCACCTTGCCCCAAAGGCCATAGGTCTGCCAGGCGGCCGCGGCCAGCGCCGCAAGCGCGATCAGGGGGAAGATACCCTTGCGGCCCTTGGGGGAAAACGCGTCCACCAGCAGAATGAGAACCGCCGCCAGGGTCAGAGTTAGCCAGGGCCCGATGCTCGACAGGTTGAAACTGGGTATGGTGATGGTCATCTCGCCTCCCCCTTAAAGAGGTGGGATAAGGTGACTTTGGCGCCCTTCGCCTTTTCCATCTTGGCGACAAACTGGGCGGTAGTGGCTTCGGTCTTTCTCAGAAAAGTGTTGGGATACACGCCGATCCAGACAATGAAAAGCAGGAGGGGCACAAAGTAACCTATCTCCCGCCAGGAGAGATCCGGCAGATTCAGGTTCTTTTCATTGGTCACTTGCCCGAACATCACCCGCTGGAACATCCACAACATGTAACAGGCCGCGAAGATGACCCCGGTGGCGCTGATCCCGGCGTACAGTTTGTTAACTTGGAAGGCCCCCAACAGGATAAGAAATTCGCCCACGAACCCGTTTAAGCCTGGCAACCCGATGGAGGACAGGGCCACGATCATAAAGATGGTGGCAAAAATGGGCATGGGGGTGGACAGGCCGCCGAATTCGGCGATCATGCGGGTGTGGCGGCGCTCATAAATACAGCCGACGATCAGAAACAAGGCCCCGGTGGACAGGCCGTGGTTGATCATCTGGATAACGCCCCCCTGGACGCCCTGCATATTGAAGGCAAAAAGCCCCAGCATGACAAAACCCAGGTGGGACACCGACGAGAAGGCGATGAGGCGCTTCAAGTCAGGCTGCACCATGGACACCAGGGCCCCATAGACGATGCCGATGACGGCCAGGATGCAGAACAGGGGCACGAAGTAATGGGCGGCTTCAGGGAAAAGCGGCATGTTGAAGCGCAGGAAACCGTAGGTCCCCATCTTCAGGAGCACTGCGGCCAGGATGACTGAGCCCACGGTGGGGGCTTCGGTATGGGCATCCGGCAGCCAGGTGTGGAAGGGGAACATGGGCACCTTGATGGCGAAGGCCAGGGCAAAGGCCAAAAACATCCAGAACTGCAGGTTGAAGGGGATGCTCAGGCCATACATCTGCAACAGGTCGAAGGTATAATTGCCGGTAACCTTGCCGTGATAGAAATAGAGCACCAGGATGGCCACTAGCATGAGCAGGGAGCCGAACATGGTGTACAGGAAAAACTTGATGGCCGCATAGACCCGGCGGGCCGGATTGCCCCAGACGCCGATGAGCAGATACATGGGGATAAGCTGTAGTTCCCAGAACACATAGAAAAGGAACATGTCGAGGGAAACAAACACGCCGATCATGCCGCTCAGCATGAACAACAGGCAGATCATGAATTCCTTGACCCGGTACTGGACGTCCTCCCAGGTAGCCAGCACACAAATGGGCGTAAGGAAGGTGGCAAGCAGGATCAGGAGCAGGGAGAACCCGTCCACCCCCACATAATAGCTGATGCCGTATTGGGGGAACCAGTTGTAGCGCTCCACGAACTGCATGCCGGCTTCAGCTTCGTTGAACCCGAACCAGAGGCGCAGGGACAGGAGGAACTCCGCCAGGGACAAGGCCAAGGTGTAACCTTTAAGGACCTTGTCGTTTTTCTGGTCCAGGAAAAGGAGAGGCACGATCCCCAGCATGGGGAGAAAGACCAGAACCGAAATAATGGGAAGCTGCATGGACAACTCCTAAGATTACAGCCCGACGAGATAACCGACGATCAAGGCGACTCCCAGGACCACGGCCAGGGCGTAGTTCTGGAGGAAGCCGGTTTCCAGTTTGCGAAAATGGGCGCTCAGCCAGGCCACCAGACCCGCGGTGCCGTTTACCGCGCCGTCCACCACCCGGTTGTCCACCCCGGTCCACAAAAACGTGGAGGTGTCCTTGATGGGCTCCACTACCGCCATGTCATAGATCTCATCCACGTAATACTTGTGGTAGATGAGGTCATAGGCGAGCCTGTACTTTTGGGCAATAATCTCCGGCAATTCAGGCCTGCGGAGATACATGCGGTACGCCGTATAAATCCCCGCGAAGGCCACCAGCATGGAAAAGAGCATCAGACCAACTTCAAAAGAAATCGGGTAATGGGCCTCGTGGTGCCCGGCAGAATAAATGATGGAAGGCGCCAAAAATTCTTTGAACTTGTGGCCGCCTTGAATGATGGGGATTCCCACCAGGCCCGCGAACGCTGAGCCCACTGCCAGGAGCATGAGGGGAATGGTCATGATCCTGGGAGACTCATGGATATGATGGGCCACGTGGGGGTCAACCCGGGATTCGCCGTAAAATACCATAAACACCGCCCTGAACATGTAGAACGCGGTGATGAAGGCTGCGGCGGTGGCAATGCCCCAGTAGACCAGATGGCCGTCCACCAGCGCGTGGAACAGAATCTCATCCTTGCTGAAAAAGCCGGCGAAGGGGAAAATCCCGCACAGCGCCAGGGTGGCGATCATAAAGGTCCAGTAGGTTATGGGGATGTGCTTTTTCAGGTCCCCCATCTTGCGCATGTCCAGTTCGCCGGCCACGGCGTGACTGATGGAACCGGCCCCGAGAAAGAGAAGGGCCTTGAAGAAGGCGTGGGTCATGAGATGGAAGATACCCGCGGTGAAGGCCCCCACGCCGCAGGCCAGGAACATATAGCCCAACTGGCTCACGGTGGAGTAGGCCAAGACCCGTTTGATGTCAAATTGGGCCATGCCCATGGACGCCGCGAAAATAGCGGTGAGCGCCCCGATGATGGCCACCACCATCATGGAAAGGGGGGCCAGGGTGTAGAGGGCGCTGCAGCGGGCCACCATATAAACCCCGGCGGTCACCATGGTGGCGGCATGGATTAAGGCGCTGACCGGAGTGGGGCCTTCCATGGCGTCCGGCAACCAGGTGTACAGCGGAATCTGGGCGGATTTGCCGGTGGCCCCGACAAACAGGAACAGGGTGATCGCGGTGATGATGCCGCTTCCCACCGGGTACTTGGCGGCCAGGGCGAAGACTTCCCGGAAATTGATGGTATTGAAGGTCCAGAAGATGAGAAAGATGCCCAACAGGAACCCGAAGTCGCCGATCCGGTTGACTACGAAGGCCTTTTTGCCCGCGTCGCTGGCCGACTGCTTCTCATACCAGTAGCCGATGAGCAGGTAGGAGCACAACCCCACGCCTTCCCAGCCGACGAACATCATGAGGAAATTATTGGCTCCTACCAGCGTCAGCATGAAGAACACGAAGAAATTGAGATAGGCAAAAAAGCGGGGGAACCCCGGGTCATCGTGCATATAACCCACAGAATAAATGTGGATCAGAAAGCTGATGCCCGAGACCACCAGCATCATGATGAGGGATAGGGGGTCCACCAGGAAGGCAACCGAGGCCTTGAACGCGCCGGACGCGATCCAGGTGTAGACCGGCACCTCCACCGGGCGGGCGTCAACCGGGAGATTCACATACTCGTAGAAGACAGCCAGGGTCAGCGCAAAGCTTAACCCCACCATGGTTGCCCCGATGGTCCCCACCAGCTCTTTCGACAGACGCTTGCCCAAGAGGCCGTTAATGATAAAGCCCACCAGGGGAAAGACCGGGATTAGCCAGACATACTCGATCATGGGGATTGCCTCACCACTTGAGGATGTTCAGGTCGTCCACGTAGACAGTGGCCCGCCGGCGGTAGATAGCCACCACCAGGGCCAGGCCCACCGCCACTTCGGCGGCGGCCACGGTCAACACAAAGAAAACAAACATCTGGCCGTCCACGGCGGTGAAATGGTCGGCAAAGCCGATAAAGGCCAGGTTGACGGCGTTCAGCATCATCTCCAGGCACATGAGGATGATGAGAATGTTGCGCCGGATAAGGACCCCGATCGCCCCCAGGGTGAACAGGGCCACGCTCAGACCCAGGACATATGGCAGTGGAACAACCATGAAAAACTCCGTTTTGGCTTTAAGCTGTCAGCTGTCAGCCAGCAGCTGTCAACTTTTGGGTTCAGCTTTTGGTTTTCGCTGATTTTTTGTAAGCGCAGGCTTTAATCTGCGCTGCTATTCATCCACCTGTGGTTCATTCGCAGGCCAAAGCCCGCGCCAACCTGATTTTGGCTGAAAGCTGCCAGCTTCACTTCAACTTGCTCTTGGACAACACCACCGCACCCACGATGGCCACCAGGAGGAGGACGCTGGTGACTTCAAAGGGCAGCAGGTAATCGGTAAAAAGGAGCCGGGCGATGGACTCGGTGTTTCCCAGGCCGGGAGCGGCGGGGGCCGCCGGGGTCAGCTTCACTTGGGACAGGCCGTAGGTCAGAAAAAAAGCCGCAGCCACGCTTGCCGCAATCCCCACCACCTTCTGGGCTGAGTAGGGCCGTCTGGTGGGTTCCTCCGGCTGCCTCAGGTTCAGGAGCATGATGACAAACAGGAACAGGACCATGATGGCCCCAGCGTAAACGATTATCTGGATGGCCGCGATAAATTCCGCGTGGAGCAGCAGGTAAATGCCGGCTACCGCAAAAAAGTTGACGATGAGCCAAAGGGCGCTCCGGAGGGGGTGGGTCTGAAAGACCACCAACACCCCGGAGATCAGGGCCACCGCAGCCAATCCCAAGAATATCAATTCCATCCCTTTTGCCTCCCCAGGGGGGTTTTCTGTCTTCCGTTTCCGTGGAGCCGAGAAATCGGTTTCTTGGATCTTTCCCTTCCCCAGGCCTTGCCTCAAAGCGATAGAAAACCGGAAAACCTTCTTACAGCCAATCCGTCATCCGCATCTGCGACTTTGCCTGGGTGGCCCGGTCAATGTCGAGGATCAGGACGCTTTTGTCGTATTGGGCCAACTCATACAGGTTGTTCAGCTTGATGGCCGCCTTGGGGCAGGCCTCCTGGCAGAAGCCGCAGAAGATGCAGCGGGTCAGGTCAATAACAAACTGTAGCGGATACTTCTCATGGTGCTCCCCTTCCGCGGGAACAATTTCCTTGATGGCATTGCTGGGACAAACCACCTTGCACAAGGTGCAGGCCACACAGCGGCGGCTGCCGTCTTCGTTCACCACCAACTCTGGGTGTCCCCGAAACCGGGGATAAACCTGCCGTTTCTCTTCCGGATACTGCAGGGTCACGGGTTTGCTGAAGCAGTATCTGAGAGTGGTCGCCAGTCCTTTTATGAGTGGAAAGATCATGAACCGCCTCGTTCAGATTTAGTTCAAAATTAACTCAAAGTTCACAGTTCACAGCATCAACATTACCGCCCCGGTAACCACAATATTTGCCAGCGCCAGGGGGAGCAGCACTTTCCAGCCAAGCTGCATGAGCTGGTCAAAGCGCAGCCGGGGGAAGGTGCCTCTGACCCAGATGAAGAAAAACACCAGGGCAAAGGTCTTGAGGACAAACCAGGCGATGGGCGGTAAAAAAGGCCCTTGCCAGCCGCCCAGGAAAAGCGTGGTGATGAGGGAGCTGGCCACGATGATGTGGCAATATTCCCCCAGCATGAACAGCGCCCATTTCATTGAGCTGTACTCGGTCTGGAAGCCGGCTACCAATTCGTTTTCGCATTCGATCAGGTCGAAGGGGGTGCGGGCGCATTCCGCGAAGGCTGCCACCAGGAAGAGGACAAAGCCCAAGGGCTGGTACACGATGAACCACATGGACTTCTGGGCTTCCACGATTTTCACCAGGCTGAGGGACCCGGCCAACATGAGCACCCCGATGACCGAGAGGCCCAGGGCCAGCTCATAACTCACCATCTGGGCGGACAACCGCAGGCCGCCGAGGAGGGAGTATTTATTGTTGGAGGCCCAACCGCCCAGCACCGCGCCGTAGACCGCCAGCGACCCCATGGCAAACACATACAGGAGGCCCACATTGATGTCCGCGATGACCCCTTGGTTCAGATTGGCCACGGTCAGGTCGACGGTCTGCCCGTAAATGGTGATTTTCTCCGGCAGGATGTCCTTGGCGAAAGGAATCACCGCCAGGGGCAGGAAGGCCGTGACCGCGGTGATGATGGGCGCCAGGGTGAACAGCACCTTGTTGGCCCCGGGCGGGGTGAAATCTTCCTTGAACAGGAGCTTCAAGAGGTCCGCCAACGGCTGCAGCAGACCCCAGGGTCCCACCCGGTTGGGGCCGTAGCGGAGCTGGATGAACCCCAGGACTTTCCGCTCCATGAGCACGGTGTAAGCGATAGCCGTCAGGAAGACCACCAGGATCAAAGTGACCTTCAGGGCCGTGAGAATGATCAGCAGGACCAGGTTCATCGTCTTACGCCTTTTGAATGGTTACGCGAACCAGATTGGAATTAAGCGTGAGCTCGTGGGCCGCGGGTTCCCCGAAATGCTCGGGCAGAAAGGCAACCCCTGGCGGCAGGTCCAGGCTCAGTTTTACTTTGGCCCTCACCTCGCCCTGGGAGGAAATCACCCTGGCTTCATCTCCCTCGGACAGATTCAGGCCGGCTGCGTCATCGGGATTAAGATGCAGGGCCGCGCCCGGCGTCACCTGGAGGGTGCCGCACGGGGCATGGGTGGTAAAGGAGCCCGAATGTTGCAGGGATTTGCCGATGATCAAGGCCAGCGGCCGACGCCCCGGCAGGCTGATATCCAGATCAAAGGGCTGGAATTCCCCGGAAACTGAAGCCTCGACCGCGGGACAGGGGAGGGCCAGCTTGGGGGCCAGACCGGCCCAGGCCGGCATGAGCCCCGCCAGTTCCTGGAAAATGTGGGCCGCATTGCGGTAGGCCATCCGGTAGCCCAGGCGGGTGGCCAGCTCGCAGATGATCTGCCAATCAGGGCGCACCCCGTTGGCAGGCAAGGCCTTGCTCAGAACCCCCAACTGCCCGCTGCTGCTGAGATAGGTGCCCTCCTGTTCGGCATGCACCGCCACGGGCAGGACCACGTCGGCCATTTTGGCGGTGTCGGTGAGGAAAGCGTCCTGCACCACCAGGAATTTCAGTTTTTTCAGGAGTTTTTCCGTACGGGCACGGTTGGGCAGCCAGCGCACCAGGTCACCGCCCAGGGCATAGAGGGCCTGGGGCGCGTTCGCCTCATCCTGCTCCAGAAGGTCCAGCATTTCCAGAAGGGTGGGGCCGGGCGCCGGAACCGGATGGCCTCCGAAGAAAGCGGGAGCATTATCCGCGTTCAGCGGTAGGTAGCCGGGCAGGCGGTCAGGTAGCACGCCCACTTCGCAAACGCCGCGGGTGTTAGCCTTTTCCGCGATGGGGTAGAGCTTGCTGCCGGGAGCGCCGGGCCGGCCGATGAGCAGGAAAAGATCGGCCAGGGCCAGCGCGGTCATCTCGCCCTTGTCCTGTCCGAGAAGCTCGGTGCCGAAGATGATGGCCGGTGCCTTCGCCTGAAGCAGGAGTTTGGCGGCCTCCTCGAATGATCCAAAATCCTCCATCCCGCTTTTGGTGGCTAATTCCTTGGGACCGAATTTCTTGGGGATCTCCTGGAATTCCTCCCAGCCCTTGGCCGGCACCGCAGGAACCGCTTCCGGGTTGGCCGCGAGCAGGGCCTTGATCAGCCCGGCCACCACCAGGCGCTCGGCTCCAGGCTTATAGCGCAGGCTGAGGTCGGCGTAGCGGTCGAATTTGGTCTGGCGGGGGTTGGCCACGATGAGCTTGAAGTCCGGGTTCTGGCGGGCCGCCATTACGGCCCACCCCAAAGGCGGCATCTCCGGGGTAAGATCGGTGCCGATCACCAGGGCCAGGTCGGCCTGGGGCAGCTCGGCAAGCGTGCCCAGGACATAACTGAAGCCTCTGCCTTTGGCCCCCTCGGAAACCTTGTAAGGGGAGTGATAGGGTTCGGTTTTGGCTGCGGGCCCTTCCACGTTGGAAATCTGAGGCCAGCCGAAAACCTGGGCCAGGGCGGTCACCGCTTTGAGATAGTGCAGCCGGGCCGGGTTGTCCAGGTTGTTGGTGCCCAACCCTGACCGGAAAAATTTTTGAAAAAGATAGTTGGCTTCGTTGGTGGCTCGGGGCGAACCAACCCCGTAGATCGCGCCAGGGCCGGCCTCGTCGACGATCTCCTTGAGCCGCTGGGCTGCAAAGGCCATCGCCTCATCCCAGGTCGCCTCCCGGAAGGCACCGTTTTCCTTGATGAGCGGGGTCTTGAGCCGATCATCCGCCTCCACCACCGGGAAACCGAAACGCCCCCGCCCGCACAGGAGAACCGAATCTTCGTTCACCACCCGCATGATGCGGCCGTTCCGGGTCTGCACGGTGTAATGGCAGCCGCCGCCGCAGAAGGAGCAGACCGTCTCGGTTTTGTCCACCTCCCAGGACCGGGCCTGGTATTTAAACATCTTGTTGATCAGGGCGCCGACCGGGCAGATGTCGATGCAGGACCCGCAGAATTCGCAGTCCAGGGGCAGAAGGCCCGAGCCCAACTCGGTATAATACGCCCGGTTCATGAAGTTGATGGCCATGGCCCCCACGTGGTCCCGGCAGATACGCACGCAGCGGCCGCAGGTGACGCAGCGGTCCGGGTGCCGCTCGATCAGGCGGGAGATGTAGTCGTGGTTGGGCGGGAGGCGCTCGGCCTCATAGCCCACAGTGCCCACGCCCAGGGCATGGGTCAGCTCCTGGAGTTCACACTCGCCGCCCTTATCACAGATGGGGCATTCCAGGGCGTGGTTGATCAGGACCAGCTGCACCAATTCTTTGCGGATGGCCTGAACCCGTTCGGAATTGGTGATCACTTCCTGACCCTCGGCCACGTAGGTGGCGCAGGCCGGCAGGGGCCGAGGCGGACCGGGCTTGACTTCCACCACGCAAACGCGGCAGGAACCGATGGGTTTCAGGGCCGGGTGGTAGCAGAGATACGGGATGAAGATGCCATTTTCTTTGGCCACCTCGAGGATGGTCTTTCCCGGCTCCGCCTGAATGGCCCGGCCGTCAATGGTGAGATTAACCATAGGTCATTCCTGTTTTTTTTCTTTGGGGGGCCAGGGGCCTATGCTGCCCCCTCAACCCCACCCCCTAAGGGCGTTGGGGGAGGGGGGGCAAGTGCCTTCTCCCGGCCTTCCCCCCAAATCTATCTACCTATCCACATCCGCCAGCACGATATCCATGGTGCCGATAATGGCGATGAGGTCGGCCAGCAGCCGGCCGGTGGCCAGTTTGTTAGTGGCGTTCAGCACCACAAAAGACGGCGCCCTGATCTTCACCCGGAAGGGTTGGGCTGTGCCGTCGCTGATGATATAGAAGCCCAATTCCCCTTTGGGGGCCTCGATGGCCTGATAAACCTCCCCCTTGGGTGGTTTGAGCCCTTCCTGGATAAGCTTGAAATGATTGATAAGCGACGCGATATCCGTGTAAACCTTCTCCTTGGGGGGCAGACTCACCCGGGGGTCGTCCACCTTGATGTCGCCCGGAGGCAGCTTTTCCAGAGCCTGGCGGATGATGCGGTTGCTTTGCAACATCTCCTGCATCCGCACCAGGTAACGGGAGTAGGTATCGCCCTCCTTGGTCCCCAGGGGCACCTCGAAGTCAAAGTCTTCGTAGCTGGAATAGGGGTTGTCCCGGCGCAGGTCCCAGTCGACCCCCGAACCGCGGGCCATGGGGCCGGACCAACCCCAATTAAGGGCTTCCTCGGCGCTCATTACCCCCACGCCGATGGTGCGCTGCTTCCAAATCTCGTTCTCGGTCAGGAGGGTGTCATAATCCTTCCACTTTTCCGGGAATTCCTTGACAAATTCCCAGGCCTTTTCAATGAACCCTTCCGGGAGGTCGGCCGCCAGGCCGCCGATGCGGAAATAGAGAGGGAACATGCGGCCGCCGGACACCATCTCGCAGAGGTCCATGATCTTTTCCCGTTCCCGGAAACCATAGAACAAGGGAGTCATGGCCCCCAGATCGTGGCCGTGGGTGCCCAGCCAGAAGATGTGGGAGGCGATACGGGTGAATTCGGCCAGGATCACCCGGATGTACTGGGCCCGCTTGGGTACCTCAATGCCCAAAAGCTTCTCCACCGCCAGGCAGAAACCGAAGTTGTTTACTTCTCCGGAAAGGTAATCCACCCGGTTCATGAGAGGCAGGCATTTATGATAGGTGCGTCCTTCGCACATCTTCTCAATGCCCCGGTGGAGGTAACCGATGTCAGGTTCGGCCCTGACCATGACCTCACCGTCCAATTCCACCACCACCCGGAGAACGCCGTGGGTGCTGGGGTGCTGCGGGCCCACGTTCAGGACCATGGTTTCCGTCTGGGGAATAGGTTTTACGGGTTCCATTGGCAGTCCTTGAAAAGCGGTAAACTGTAAGCAGCCTGTGCCATAAGCTGCAAATTCTTTAATTCATGCCGCCGGCTTTATTTTTTGGCGTCAATCCTGCGATTCACCCAGGTGGCGGCGTCCTGATCCCCCCGTTGGGGATATTCCTTCCGCAGAGGATGCCCCTTCCAGTCTTCGGGAAGGAGAATCCGCTTCAAATTGGGGTGGCCTTTGAACCGGATGCCCATCAGGTCATAGGCCTCCCGCTCGTGCCAATCCGCCGTAGCCCACACTGAGGTCACCGAATCAATGGCCGGGGCCGTGGCGCTCGCCAGATAGGCCTTCAAAGTCAAACGGTCGTGGTTCTGGTGGGAATAAAGGTTATAGACCACCGCGAAGCGGGGACTTTCAGGGAAGTAGTCCAGGCCGGCGATCATGGACAGATACTTGAAGGCCACTGTGGGGTCATCCCGCAGAAACCTGCAGATATCCCGGATGCGCTCGGGTTTGACCACCACGGTGGTATCGCCCCGGAACTCCACCACTTCCACAATCTCGGAGGGGAATTGCTTTTTCAGGAGATCCGCTGCGAGGTGCATCAGGCCGCCTCCCTCCGGGCCGCCAGCTTATCCCGGTATTGTTTGGTCAGAAAGGGATCTTGCAGGATTTTCTCGTGAAGCTTGAGGATGCCGTAGAGCAACCCTTCCGGCCGGGGCGGGCAACCGGGGATGTAGACGTCAACGGGTAAATAAAGGTCAATGCCCTGGACCACCGGATAGGAATCGAAAATCCCGCCGGAACTGGCACAGGCCCCCATGGCGATCACCCATTTGGGCTCAGTCATTTGCTCATAGATCCGTTTGATCGCAGGCATCATCTTCTTGCAGACCGTGCCGGCCACGATCATGAGGTCGGCCTGGCGGGGGCTGGCCCGGAAGGCTTCCATGCCGAAGCGGGCAATATCCCAACGGTTGGCCGCGGTGACGATCATCTCAATGGCGCAGCAGGCCAGACCGAAAGTGCAGGGCCAAAGGCTTGATTTGCGGCCCCAATCCACGATCTTTTCCAGGGTCGTGGTGAGGACGTTGTAGCCCAGGTGTTCTTCAATTCCCATGTAAGCGCTCCATACCGGGCGGGGCTTGTCCGCCTGGCAAGTTTCTGGTCTTTATACAAAAACCGACAACCAGGAATCGGTTCTCACTCCCATTCCAGGGCGCCCTTGCCCCAGACGTAGGCCAGACCCACGACCAGGATGCCGATAAACACTAGCATTTCCCAGAAGCCGAACCACCCGAGAGGCTTGAAGACCACGGCCCAGGGATACAGGAAGATGGCTTCGATGTCGAACACGATAAAAAACATGGCGATGACATAAAAGCGCACCGAGTAGCGGTGGCGGGCGTCGCCGATGGGGTCCATGCCGCACTCGTAGGCCAGGTCTTTCTGGTAGGAGTGCGTCTTTTTGCCGAGAAGTTCGGATAAGAGCACGATCAGCCCCACCAGGCCGGCCGCGATGGCCATGTAGATCAGAACAGGCAAGTAGTTGATAAGCATAAAGAACCTTTGTGTTGGTTTAAGGTTGCTTTATTTTTTTTGCGATGCGCCCCAGTTAAGGTAGGCGCCGCCCACTCTTCGGCCCCGGCAGGCAGCCCCGCCCTTCTCTAAAAGAATTCGGGGGCACAGGCGTCCTCACCTGGGCTCCGCCCGGGGATTTCAGTCAGGGCGCCGCGGCGCGGGCCTGTTTGCCGCATATCCCCAGGGGGCAATTGCCGGCCACGTGGGCCAGCCATTCATCCCGGAAGCGCTCCATGGTGGTCTTTAAAAAGGAATAGGGGCTCCAGCCCAGGGCGCAGTTGGCGCTGTCCACCATGGACTTGGCCAGGACCAGCATACGGTCCAGGTCCGCCTCGGTGCCCTGGCCCTCGGCCACCTTGCAGACCATTTCATACAACACTCTGGTACCCCGGCGGCAGGGCAAACAGAAGCCGCAGGACTCGTGCTGGAAGAAATACATCAGGCATTTGACTACATCGATGATGCAGGTGTTTTCGTCCATGACCAGCATGGTGCCCGAACCCACCGCGCCTTCCACTTTGGACATGGCCGCGTACTCCAACGGTGTGTCCAGGTGCTGCGGGGTGATGAACCCGCAGGCCGCGCCGCCCGGTTGCACGGCCTTGATCTTTTTGCCTTCCCGGCAACCTTTGCCGATCTGGTTGATCAGGGTGGACAGGGGCATCCCCATATTGGCCTCAACGAGGCCGGGGGAATTAACATGCCCCACCACCTGGAAGATCTTGGTGCCTTTGGAGTCCTCGGTGCCCTTGGCCGCGTACCAGCCGGCGCCCTTGGCGATGATATCCGGCACGCTGGCCCAGGATTCCACGTTGTTGACGATGGTGGGTTTGTACCACACCCCCACTTGCCCAGGGAAGGGCGGCTTGACCCGGGGGTTGCCCCGCTGGCCCTGAATGGACTCAATAAGAGCGGTTTCCTCGCCGCAGACATAGGAGCCGCCGCCGGTCTGGATCTGAATATGGAAGGAAAACCCGGTGCCCATAATGTTGTCGCCCAGGAGATTTTTGGCGACGGCCGCATCAATGGCATTTTGCAGGCGGAGCATGGAGAGGTAATATTCCCCCCGGCAGTAGATGTAGCCGAAGTTCGCCCCTACGGCAAAGCCCCCGATGGCCATGCCTTCCAGGACCCGGTGGGGGTCGCCCTCCATGATATAGCGGTCTTTGATGGTGCCGGGCTCCCCTTCGTCGGCGTTGCAGATGATGTATTTGGGGAAAACGGGCACCGGTCGGGTAAAGGACCACTTAAGACCGGTGGGAAACCCGGCGCCGCCCCGGCCCCTGAGGCCTGAGGCCTTCACCTCTTCCACCACCTGCTCATCGGTCATGGTGGTGAGGACTTTTTTGAGAGCCTCATACCCCCCCTGGGCCAAATAGTCGTCCAGGCTCATCGGATCGATCTTATCGACATTTCTGAGAACGGAAAGTTCATCAGGACTGGCCGGATAGTCGCTCAGCGGGTTGGTGGTGCGCCGGAGGGTGCGGTAATCGGGGGCCTTGCCCGCCCGGTAGTCAGCCAGGATCTGTTTTACCTTTTCCGCGGTCAGGCGGCCGTGCACCACTTCGTTGATCTGCATGGCCGGCGCGACTTCGCAGACGCCCAGGCAGGCGGTGTGCTCCAGGGTGAACAATCCGTCCCCGGTGGTCCCCCCCATGTGAACCCCCAGCTCCTGTTGCAGAACTTCCACCAGGCTGTCCGCGCCCATGATGTGGCAGGGCGGGGATTCGCACAAACGGATGATGTATTTCCCCCGGGGCTGGGTGGCGAACATGGTGTAAAAGCTCAGAACGCCATAGAGATACGGGTAGGGGACATTAAACCCCCGGGCCACCAGGTCAAGGGCTTCCTTGGGCAGCCAGTTGCCGCAGACGCTCTGGACCGCGTGCAGGGCTGGGAGAAGGCCGCCCTTGATGCGGCTGAAGCGGGAGCAGAGGTCTTTGATGTCGGCTATCTGCGAGGGGCTTAAGTTGGCGCTTGCGACGGGTTTGATCTCCAGCATGGCGGATCCTGGCGAGAATTGTGAAAATTTTCTTAAATCTCTGCTTTTTTAATCTTAATCCCACCACGTTGTCAAGTCTTTTTTAGGGAAAAGTGAGGGCGCCGGTCAGGAAAGAATCATGTGGAATTAAAGAGGGGCCCGGAGCTTAAGGCCCAAGGAAGAGGAGGGGTCGGCGCCGCCCAACCGTCAGGGGGCTGGCCCTCGACCCTGAGAAGGTTCCAGCTATCTGGTCTTCAGGCTCGCTAAAACTTCAATCTTTTCTCCAGGGGCCGCCGTTCCGGAACGTAGACATGGGGGATTTCCCCTTCATTCCAGGCGCGGGAGACGTAAAGGTTGCAGTAGCAACTGCCGTATTGGGCCACATCCGGCTCCCGATAGACACATGGGCAAATGATGTCCTTATCCCATTCACGGTCCCCGGAAGCCAGCCGGCAGGGGCAGGACATATAGCCGTAGCGCTCCTTATTGATCAGCAGACCCTGCAAGAGATCCAAAACTCTTTGGCGGTCATTGTTGAAATAGTAGCCTGCGGCCTCCTGGCTCTGTTTCAGGATTTCATAAAGTTGGGCGGCGTTCATCAGATTCCCAGGACCTCTTTGATTTCATTCTTTTTAAAGCCGACAATCACTTTGTTGCCGATTACTATGGTAGGGAAAGTACATTCGGGGTTAAGCCGCTTGATTTCCTCAAGGAGTTTCTTCCTTTGATCCAGCTCCAACTTGTCCACATCGACGCAATCCGTATTAATGCCGCATTGTTTAAAGAATTCTTTGGCATCCTTGCAATGAATGCACGTGCTTAATGAATAAAGCTTGACCTCGCACGGTTCCATATCTGCTCCTTTGCCCTTCAGGGTTTCAAGACAATCCGGTACCTGGCCGTGCCGCGGCGTAATTTCTCCAGAGCCTCGTTAACTTCACTCAGTGGATAAGTCTCGACTACGGGCCGAATCTGGTGTCGCGCCGCAAAATTTAACATCGCGGCAATCGCCGCCGGACTCCCCGTCGGACTGGCGGACAGGGATTTCTGACCGCTTAGCAGGGGAAAGAGCGGGAAGGAAAGCGGCTGCAGCACCACACCCACCAGGTGGAGCCGCCCCTGGGGGCGCAGCGCGGCGATATAGGCCTCCCAATTCAGGGGCACATTCACCGTGGAGAGGATAAAATCCAGGGAGTTGGCCGCTTTTTTCAGGGCCTCGAGGTCTTGGGAATTGATAAAATGATGGGCGCCTAACTTTCGGGCTTCAGCCTCTTTCTCCGGATTGCTGGAAAAGGCCGTCACCTCGCAGCCCCAGGCCCGGGCGAACATCAGGGCCATGTGGCCCAGCCCCCCGATGCCCACCACCCCCACCCGGGCCGTAGGCTTCACCTGACCCAGCAAGAGCGGACTGAACACGGTGATGCCACCGCACATGAGGGGAGCCGCGGTTTGCGGGTCCAGTTCCTCAGGCAAAGGGATGACCCACGCCGCCTCGGCCCGGACCCGGTCGGCGAACCCGCCATGGCGGCCGACTATGGTGCCCACCACGGAGGCGCAGAGATGATGATTGCCGGAGAGACACCATTCGCAAGCCAGGCAGGACCGGGCATTCCATCCCACCCCCACCCGTTGCTCCATTGCGAGTCCCTTGACCTGTGCTCCCAGGCCCGCGACGGTGCCGATAATCTCGTGTCCGGGAATCAGGGGATATTGGCTTAGGCCCCACTCATTGTCCAACATGCTGAGATCACTATGGCAGAGCCCGCAATACTCCACCTTGATCTCGACCTCGTGGTCTCCCAAGGGCCCAGGGTCATAGGCCAACGGCTTCAGGGGTCCCCCTGGTTCGGTGGCGGCATATCCGGTGAACATTCCTCTCTCTCCTTTCCTGGGCCGGCTCGTCCAGGGAATCTTTCCGTTGATTTCCCCTGAAACAGTCAGACGTCGGCATTTGTCCATAATGCTAGTCACGAAACCTGAAACCGTCAACCGCTGTCTGTTGCCGCCGGGGAACAGGAAAATCGCCGGGGCATTCGGTTCATGCTTGACGTCGGGGCTTGTTGGGGATTAAAATTTCCGCCAATGGGTGGATGAATCCATCCAGCCTGTCGGAACCCGGAAAAAATCACATAAATCAAAGCCATGAAGGCGTCGCGGGCTTGCAGCCCCCGGTCTTTATGGCTTTTTTTGTGGGGAGAACGCCTTGGATTCTCTGACCAAAACTCTTTTGGCGGTATCCTTGGGAGGCAGTGCTTGGGTGCTGTGGCTCCTGTTGGGATTAAGCGTGGCCTCTCTGGCTGTCATGCTCGAGCGCGGCTGGGTCTTCTGGCGCCACCGCTTTGCAGAAAACGACTTTATAGACCGCGTAAAGCCCCTGCTCGGGGAAGGGGGCTGGCCGCGCGCCATGAACCTTTGTAAGGAGAACCAGGCCCTGGAAGCCCAAGTGCTTCTGGCCGGCCTGCAGCACCTTACGCAGGGCAAGGAAGCGGCTCAGGAAGCCATGGAGGCCGAACGTATCCGCATCGGCCTGTTCCTGGAAAAGCATCTGAGTTTTTTGGGCACCCTGGGGGCCAACGCTCCTTTTATCGGTCTGTTCGGCACCGTTCTCGGCATCATTCATGCCTTCAAGGATCTGGCTCTGACCGAGGGCGGCGGTGGCCCGGCAGTCATGGCGGGGATCGCCGAGGCCCTGGTGGCCACTGCGGTGGGGCTGCTGGTCGCCATCCCGGCGGTGGTCATGTATAACCTGTTCCACCGTCGCCTCCACGTGGTCCTGGAACGGTCCCGGCGCCTGTCCCAACTTCTTCTTATCCACCTGCCCGAGGCCGCGGTCGCCGAAGGTCTGGCGGCGCCGCCGCGAAGCGCCGGAGGCCGGGCATGAAAGGCCACCTGCACGGTCCCATCACGGACATCAACATGACGCCCTTCGTGGACATCGTCCTGGTTATCCTCATTATTTTTCTGCTGACGGCCGCGGTGCTGCTGCCCCGCACCTTTTCCATCGCGCTCCCCCAGGCCACTCAGGCAGATAAGCTGGAAAGCGTGCCGGTTATCGTGAGTCTAGACCGGGAGGGCAATATCGCCATTAACGGCACCAGGCTGAGCCAGGATTGCGACTTTGAGCAGGTGTTTGTGAGTCAGAAACAGGGGAAGGAAACCCTGGCCATCATTGCCGCGGATCGGGACACCCGGCACGGCCGTCTGATTGAGGTCCTAGACCGTCTGAAAGGCTTGCAGGTCACCCGTATCGGCATTGAGGTGGAACAAAAATAACCATGGCCGAAGTTTACCGGATGGAGTCGCCCTCAGGGGCAAAGGCGGTCTGGCTGTGGGCGCTGCTGGGGTCGCTGGCGATTCATCTGACCCTGCTGGCCGCGGCCCTTTCCTGGAAAACGCCGCTTCCGCCCAGGGCCCGAAGAGTCGTGCCGGTGGAGGCCGTCACCCTGGCGAGATTTAAGGCGCAGCCCGCCGGCGGCGGCCACCCGGCCCCGGCCGCCCAAACCTCAGCCCCCGCACCCCTGCCCGTCCAATCTGCCAAACCCAGACCGAAAGCCAAATCAAAACCTCCGGCCAGCCAGCCGGCAAAGAAAGCTGTAGCTCTGGAAATGGCGGAAATGCCTGCGCCGACGCCTCTTCCGCCAGCGCTTTCCCTCCCCAAACCCGCGTCTTCGTCTGGGGCCCCGGCCTCCGGCAGTTCTACCGCCGGTCACGCGCGGCCCGGCAGTTCGGAGCCCCGGCAAGGCGGCGGCTCGGGGGGAGGGAGTGGGAGCGGTTCCGGGCTCGGCCGGGGTCCCGGCCAGGGGACAGGTTCTCTCCTCCAGGGCTACCTGCGGGAGGTTCGCCGCTTGCTGGAAAGGCAAAAAGAATATCCCCACATGGCGCAACGTCTGAATCTGCAAGGCGTGGCAGTGCTGCAATTCTCCATCGCCGCGGACGGCCAGGTCGAAGCCCTGAATCTTTGTCAATCCTCGGGACACGAAATCCTGGATAAGGCGGCCCAGGAAACCGTGCGCCGGGTCGGGCGGTTTCCCCCCTTGCCGGCGGACCTGGGAAGGCAAAGACTTACGGTGGAGATCCCCTTGGCTTTTCGGTTGAGGAATTGAGGTCCTCAGGGGGTGGGGGAACAAAAGGTTTCAGGTCGAGGATCGGGGTGCCGTCCAGCATATCGATGCCCTTAACCCTGATGACGTTGTCCTTGACCGCCACCACCTCAAGAATGGACAGTCCCAAAGGATTAGGGCGGATCGGCGAGCAGGTGCTGAAGATCCCGAGCTTTTGGCTGCGATGCGGCGGTTTTTGCACCAGGTGGTCGGGGGTGAAGGGCGGGCTTTGATTAAAATGGAACAGGACCACCAGATGCTGCCCCGGGTGGATATCCCGCAAGCCTTCCTGGTACTGCGGATCAATCACCAATTGCCCTTCTACGTTGGAAACGCGGCAGTGCCGGGGAACCGACGCGGCCCTGGTCTTGACCACTCCTATGGGTTCCAGTTCAACAGTCATGCCTGATTCTCCATGAGGGGCTCCTCGCCCGAGGGCTGATCTTCCCCTGAATTTAGGAACGCAGCGTCGGCTCAAAGCGGCTCTCCAGACCAAAGCCGATGAGGGCCAGACTCACCAGGGTAAGACCGAGGGCCAGGGCCGGGGGCAGCAGCCACCAGAGCCAGTAGTGCCCCAAGGCCATAAACTTCATACCATACTGCATCATCATACCCCAGCTTTTGTGCCGGGGGTCCGCCAATCCCAGAAAAGCCAGGGAGGATTCCAGCAAGATAGCCCTTCTGGTCTGAATCAAAAAATTCAGAATAATCAGGGGGTAAAGGCCAGGGAGAAAGTGCCGCCGGGCCAGATAAGGGGCAGAGGCGCCCAGGGCCAGGGCGGCCTCGATATACAGCTCCTGCTTGATTTCCAAACCCTGGGACCTGAGAATCCTGGTGCTGCCGGCCCAGGAAAAAAGCGTCAGGGCCAGGATCAGCACCGGTACCCGGGGAGGGACGAAGGCCACAATCAACAGAACCAGCAGAAGCGGTGGGATTGTCAGCCAGGAATCCACCAGGCGCATGACCGCAAAGTCCCACAGACCGCCCCGAAGGACGCAGGTCAGGGAAAGGCTCAGGCTGAGCAGGACGCCGAGCAGGCCCACCGCGAGGCCGATGCCCACCGAGGTGCGGGTCCCGTAAATCAACTCGCTCAGCAGGTCCTGTCCCACATCATTGGTGCCCAAAGGATGCGCCAGGGAAGGCGGCTCCAAGGGTTTTCCCACATAATCCCAGGGATTGTAGGGATAGAGCCCGGGGCCCGCCAGGGCCAGAATCAGGATGGCCGTCAACAGGACTATCCCGAAGAAGGCTCCAGGATATCGGCGAGCCCGCCGGAAATATGCCCCCAAAGAGCCGCTATCCCTCAAATTCTGCAACTTTCCCTCTCCCCTAAAGATTTCTTAGGAATGGTAAAGTCTTAATTTCCGGCGTCCTCTTGCCCGGCCCTCTTCCCCGCAACATATTAATACCACGTCCGGCTTCTCACCCTGGGGTCGGCCAGGCGATAGCCCCACTCGGCCAGGGCGTTGCCGGCCAGGACAGCCAGAATGCCGACCAGCAACAATCCCTGGATAAGGGGATAGTCCCGTTTCAGGAGGGCCTGAAACAGCAATTGCCCGGCCCCGGGATAGGCAAAAACCACCTCCACCGGCACCGCGCCGGCCCAGAGCAGGCCGAACCGCAGACCCAGGCGGGTGATGAGGGGCAGCAGGGCGTTGCGGGCCTGGTAGCGGTACTTGATTCTGGTTTCAGTCAGACCTAGGGCCCGGGCCGCCAGCACGAAGGGGGCCTGGAGGACCTTAAGCAGGCTGCCTCGGACCAACAAAGCCACACCAGGCAGTTCGGCCAGCACCAGGGTCAGCGCGGGCAGGGCCAGATGTCTGAGGATTCCCGACCCCCAAGTGGCCGACCCGCTCACTTGGGGCACGAGGTCCAGTGCTCCGAAGAAGGGAAACCAGCCGAGTTTCAGACTGAACCCCAGCAGCAGGGCCATACCCAGCAGAAATCCGGGCAGCGATGCCAAAACCAGGCAGACGCCCACCACTGCGGCGGTCCAGGGCCGGCTGCGGCGCACCGCCAGTTCCACCCCCAACCAGATGCCCAGAATGGTGCTTACCAGAAAGCTCGCGCCGCACAGGAGTGCGGTCCACCGCAGGGGCGGGCCGATGACCGCCGAAACCGGGGCTTGATGATAAAAAGAATACCCCAGGTCGCAGGAAAGCAGGCGCACCAGGTACTGACCAAACTGATGGGCCAGGGGCTGATCGAGGCCGTAACGCTGTTTCAATTCCTGGCGAAATTCCGGGGAGATGATCAAGTCCTGCTCCCCCACCAGCGCGGTCAAAGGGTCTCCCGGCAAAAAACGGGGAAGCGCAAAGTTGAGACTCAGGATGAAAATCAAGACAAAGAGATATCCCAGAACGCGGCTCATGGGGAAGAAACAGGCAATGTCTGCGGCAACAGGGCCATCTTGTTAAAATACGTGGGAATACCTTTGGCAATCCCCCCCTTGGTAAAAAACCAGGGGAGGCGGCCGTCGTGTCCCAAATACCAGGTCGGGTAATATAGCGGCAAGGCCGGCAGCTCCCGGGCGAGCAACTCCTGGATCTGGGCGACGAACTTTCGCCGCTGGTTTTGGTCCAGGGTGTGAAGCTGATCGGCCAATAGTTGCGTCAATTGCGGGGACGGCTGATAGCCCCCCAAAAATTCGGCGGCCAGAGGACCCAGGGAGACATCGTTGATCATCTTGGGGTCAGCCCCCAGGCCGCCATGTCCGGACAGGGCCAGGTCGAACTGTTGGCTTTTTACCCGCTGGTCCAGGACCACGTGATCCATCTGGCGCAGACGCACCGCCAAGCCGATTTCCCGGAAGGATTTTTCCAGATACTCCCCCACCCGGGCATAGGCGGGAGCGGTGAGCAACTCAAGTTCCAGCACCTGTCCCTCCCGCTCCCAGCCTCCGGCCGTCCGCCGGTAGCCCAAAGAGGCGAGCAGGCGGGCGGCAGCCGCCGGATTATAGCCGTAGAGGGTCTGGGAGGCCTGGTACCAGGAGCTGTCGGGGGGCAAGAGGCCCGGAGAGGCAGGTAGACCATGTCCCCGCAAGGCTTGGGAAACCAGGTCCGGCAAATTGAGGGCGTGGGCCAGGGCCTGCCGAAAGGCCGCTTCCCGTTGGGGGAACCGGCGGTGATTGAAGAGCAACTTCAGGCACCAGAAATGCGGCTGGGAAAGTACGGTAAAGCCCTGGGTCCTGAGTTCCTGGATGGCTTCGGGGGGGACTGAGGCAGCTTGCACCGCCTTGCCTTTCAGCGCTACGAGTTCGTTGCCCACCTGGACAAAACCGATTTCTGGAACCACAGGCTTCCCCTGATAATACTTCTCGAAAGCGGCAAACCGATAAAGCCCGTGTTCCCGACGATACTCCACCAGGGTGTAAGGGCCGCTGCCGATGGCCGCCCGGGGTTCCTGGAACCGGGACGGCTCCTGGACCTGCTCCCAGACATGACGGGGCAGGATGAACATGGTCCCCGCGATTTCCTCCAGAAACGGGGCATAGGGCCGGCTGAGGATCAGGCGCACGGTGTGGGGCTCGGGGGCCTCCACCTTCTCAACGGGCCTGGTGTCCACCCAGGGATGGGGATGTTTTTTTAAATAGGCCACCGTAAAAGCCACATCCTCACTGGTTACGGGTTGCCCGTCGTGCCAGAGCGCCTGCGGATTCAAATGAAACACATAGGTCGGAGGCGAATCCTGATATTCCCAGGTCCGGGCCAAGGCCGGGACAAAACCTTTGTCGTCCTTCCAGATAAGGGTGTCAAAGAGAAACGAGACCCGCAGGTATCCGGGCCCCCGGGGATTGTGGGCCAAGGGGGAAGGAAAGCCCCAATCCCCTTGCGGGTCCCCTATAAGGTAGGGCTGGGAGGCAGTTCCGCCTCCGGCTGAAAAAAAACCGATGCCGGCCAGAATCACGACCAGAAGTGCAAGCCAGACAACTTTTTTATTATTCTTCATATTTCCACGCCAGGGGATCTTTGCCGTCCGGAAACATGGCGCCGAAGGGCTCCATCCGGTTGATGTCCACCACGGAGCAATATTTCATGCCCCGGTTGCTGCCTGTCATCATCAAGGGTCGGGCCTTCTCCAGATTCAGGGAACCGTCCGGCAGATAAACTTCGTCGGCCACTTCCAGGTGCACCACCTGGCCGATAATCAAAACATATTGGGCTTCGGCATACTCTTTGTGAAGCCGACACTCCATCCAGGCATAGCACCCCATAATGCCGGGGGCCTTTATCTGAACCGACGGTTTCTCCGAAAGGCCGGCGAGCTCAAATTCGTCTGCCTCAGGAGGGCTATAACGGGCGGTGGGGATCACCTTGTCGGCCAAATCAATCCCCGCCAGGTTGATGACAAATTCCCCGGTGGCCCGGATGTTGGTCAAGGTATCCCTTTTTAAGGCCGAGGCCAGGCACACCAGGTCCAAGGGCCGGAGCACCGGCATCACGCAGGAATAGGGGGCAATGTTGCGGATGCCGGTCCCGCTGAGGGTGGAGATAAAAGTCACCGGCAGCGGCAGGTAGGCCTCACGTTTAAAAGGCTTAAGGATCATGGCGCCTCCTTGTCTTGGCAGGAAAATCGCTCAATAACGCAGTTGGATACCGCCGTAATAAGTTTGGACGGGCATGGGGAAACCAGCGCTTTCTTCGTAAAATTCCCCGGTCAGGTTGCTCACCCCGGCATACAGAAAGCCGTTCAGGCCCTGCCAGTTGAACACCGGATAGCGGCCTTCCAGATTAATGGTGAAAAAGCCCTTCAGGCGGCGCAGAAAACTCCCGGTGACCTGGTTTTGCGTATTCACCAGGACCTGCGGTTCAAAGCGCTGGGAAACCAGGCGCACATAGAATCTGGCTTCAGCCCCTTTGGCGTCTTTGTATTTCAGGCCGAGATTGGCCTTGTGTTCGGGAAATTCCGCCAAGTAGCGGACATTACCCCCCAAAGGATCAGGGCTGGTGCCGGTCTGTTGCCAGGTGTAGTTGGCAAAGGCTGTCAGGTTGTAGGGCAAGCCGACCTGGCCTTCCACCTCCACGCCCCGCAAGGACACGAGGTCAAGGTTGTAGACCACCCGGCTGGGACGGAAGCCGAACACGGTGCGGATATAATTGTTCAGGTCGTAATAGTAGCCCCGCACCCGCATTTTGATATTATAAGGAAATTTCTGGGAAATCCCCGCCTCATACTGCATGCCGAACTCCGGTTCAAGGACAGGGGCGCGGTGGGGGGGCACATAACCGTTGCCGAACCAGTAAACTTCCGGGATGGTGGGAAAGCGGGAGGCGAAGTTAATGGAGAGATAGCCTTCGGTACTTTTGGTGGGGCGGATAGTCAAGGTGCTCTTGGGACTCACGAAGTCCCGGCGCAAGGGAGGCACCATAACATTGGTATTGGTGTTAAGGTATTTGTCGGCGAAGTAGTTGTCATAACGCAGGCCCAGATACAATTCGCACCAGTCGGTCAGGAAGGCGGTGGCGTCGATGAACCCCCCGTAGATGCGCTCGGCGTTCTTACTACCGCCGTTGCTGGTAGGAGCAAACCGGAAATAAAGCGGGTTATAGAAATCATTAGTCAGAGGGCCGTAGCCCAAGTAATTTCCTTCCAGGCCCATTCCGAGTTTCACCTTGCCGAAGGTCTGGCGGGTCTTGAGGTTCCAGCCCCAGGTGTCTTCGTCCAGGCTGTGCCGCTCCAGGATGAGGCGGTCCGAGTTATTTAAACCATAAAATTTATCCCTCCTGGCTGTCTGGAAGTAGAAGAGATTGCCTTCCACTTCGCCATGCCAGCATTTCTGTTTCACCGCCAGGTCCAGTTCAAAGCGCCGGCGGTCGACAAAGCTGTGGTCGCCGTAAGTATACCCGGGGCCGCCGCCCGGACCTGGTTTGAACTCCCAAAAGGGCGGCTGCGGCCCAAAGAGGATATCGCCGTCGCTGCTGGGGTGATCCGGATTGTAAAAGGGCAGAAAGGCCCGGTTGGCCACGATCATGCCGGTGTTTTGGGCGCTGTACCGGCCCCCCAGGGTAATGCTCAGGTCCCAGGGGCAGTGATAGGTCACACTGCCCAGGAAGTTCAGAGCCGGGTCAACAAAATTATTGCGCAGATAGCCGGTGGTTTTGCCGAAACTGCCTCCCAGGGCGTACTCCACCGGACCTTTGCTGCCGGTGTGGGTCAAGCGGTAATTCTGAGTATCCCAACTGCCGTAACTGCTGTCAAAATCAACCTTAGGCTCCTTGCTGCCTTTGATGGTGGTGATTTTGACGACCCCTCCCAGGGTATTGCCGTATTCTGCGGACTGGGCCCCCCGGATGATCTCCATCTTCTCGACACCCGCCAGGGGCAGGGTGGACCAATCCACAAAATAGCCGCCATAGACGCCCACACCCTTAACCGAGCGTCCGTCCATATAGACCTGGTAGCGAGACTCATCAAAGCCGCGGATATTCAGCATGCGGTTTTTTTCCCCCAACAGGGAGCGACGGGTCAAATCGATGCCGCTTTCCTCTTCGAAGTAACCCGGTAGGTTCTGGTAGGGCCCCAGGGACACCTCGTCTTTTTTAAGCACCGATGCCGTGGCAGAGGGCTCAGCCGTGCCCACCACCTCCAGGGTTGGCAGCTTCTCCGGTTTCTCAGACTGCTCCTTGACTACCGCTTCTTCATTCTTTAAAGTCGGCGGTGCCCCGGTTTCGGCCCCTGAGGCCCCCGTGGCCCAAAAAGCCAGCGCCAGTATCCCCCAGAGCGCCGGCCTGGACAGTATTCTTTCGTGTATCTTCATCTCCTTTCCTCCTGCGGCGGAAGTTTTGACAACGGCCCCGGCCTCTGGTAGAAAAGGAGTCGGGGCCGTGGTCTTGCGGCTGTGGTCCCAGAGAGAGCGGCTGGCTTCCTGGCGGGAGGGCCGCTCTCTTCTATCCGGAAAATAATGTGAAAATATTCTCAAAAAGAGCCATAAAAAAAGCCATGAAGGTTCCACCTCCGGGTGGAGCCGCCTTCATGGCTATTTCAATCAGGTCCTAAGTTGAGGAAAAGGGTACGGGGTTCAATCCCCTTGATTGGTTTTTTTATAGGGCCGGGGGGGAGATTTTGTCAAGCACTTTCTCTCCAGAGCCCTGGCCTTATTTTTTCTTCAGGTTGTCCACCAATTCCTTATCGACCGCATATTTCAGGCTTTGGGCCTTATGCACGTCTTCTTCGGCCTTTTTGTAGGCCTTTTGTTGATAGTAGGCATGGGCCCGGTTGTTATAGGCCTTGGCAAAATTCGGATTTAGCTGGATAGCCTTGTCGAAATCAGCAATGGCCTTGGCGTAGGCTTTGGTGTGGTAATAAGCCAGGCCCCGATTATTGTAAGCATTGGCGTAATTCGGGTTCAACTGGATGGCCTTGTTGTAACTCTCAATGGCTTTGGGGTATTGCTTTTCCTGAAAATAAGCCAACCCAAGGTTGTTCCAGGCAATGGTATATCGGGGATTGAGCTGGGTTGCTTTGGTGTAATCAGCTATTGCTTTTTTATAATCTTTTCGGTCGTAATACAGCAAGCCCCGTTTATTGTAGCATGTAAAGCATTTTGGGTCCAATTCGATGGCTTTGTTATAGTCAGATAAAGCCTTGTCATATTCTTTTTTCTCGTAAAAAGCCAAACCCCGGTTGTTATAGGCCGCGACAAACTTAGGGCTTTGTTTAATGGCCTTGTCGAATTCTGCGATGGCTTTATCAGGTTCATCCTTGATAAAGTAAGAGTAGCCCAGATTGTTTAAGGCCAAGACATTCTTATGATTCAACTCAACTGCTTTTTTGAAATCCGCGATAGCCTTGTCATAGTCTTTCTTCAGAAAATACGTTGATCCCCGATAATTAAAGGTGACATCACTTTTAGGATTCAGCTCCAGCGCCTTATTGTAATCGGCAATAGCTTTGTCGTATTCTTTTTTATTTGTATAACTCAGGCCCCGGTTGCTGTAAGCTGTGGCAAATTTGGGGTTCAACTCGATAGCTTTGTTGTAATCGGCAATGGCCTTATCAAACATCCCTTTGTTGTTATAGGCATAGCCTCGATTATGGTAAGCTGTGGCATCCTTGGGGTTCAATTGAATGGCCTTGGAAAAATTTATGATGGCCTGGTCATAGTTACCCTTCTTAAAGAGGTCGAGTCCCACTTCGTTATAGTACTTGGCATCTTTTGCCGGGGCGGCTTTGGCCGGCGCCGCCTGGGCCGAGCCTGCCATCAGGGTCATGGTTATTGCGGCCAATATTGCGAAGATTTTAAAAGCCTGATGCATGATAACCCCCTTACCTGAGTTTGCCGAACCTGCTTTGGGCTTAAACCGCGGCCCTCGCCGCGGGCGGAGGATCCCCATTTTGCCCTTTTCAGGTTGCCGGCCTGATATGGTTCCGGAGACCCGCGTTGCCGCTGTAGCACCGTTACCGCTGATGCCGATTTATTTTATACCCCCTGAACGCGATTCGCCAAGGCAGGTTTCGGGGGGTGCACGGTTTGCAGGTCTTTTTTGCGGCATTTCCCCACAGTTACGTCTTAGAATTTTTCTTCCCCCCCGGGGGCCAGGAAGCCAAGGGGGTCTCTCCAGGCCGGCCTCAAGTTTTCCGGTAAACTTCGATATAACCTCACCCAGGTGAGCAGGCGCCTTGCCGGCAAACAGCAGGCGGCTCGGCTGGGCCTCAGCATTTTTCCCCAAGGTCTCAAATTGACCATTGCCGCCGATTTATTCTATCATTATGTTAACGTGGAAGACCTCAGACAGTGAGGCGCTTCCCCAGGGCGGCAACCTTCCTGGATCTCGGTGGAACTGAAGATGCACCAGATCGCCGGGACCGACTCTCCTTTAGTCAAAAAATCCGTTTATGGTGTACGCGGCCCCTAAAAGAAGGTTCCGACCCAGGTATGATGAGAAAATCGCCCTGATTCTGGCCTGGCTGCTGCTCAGCTGGCTGTGGCCCGCCTTTCTCCAGGCTGAACAAGCTTCCTCCACCCCTCCTGTGATTCTGCAGGCTTTCAAGATTGAGGGGGCGGAGATCATCAAACCCGGCAAAATCAAAAAACAGATGACCATAACCTTGCCTTCGTGGCTGCCTTTTAAAGAGAAGCCGTTCTTCCATAAGGAAAACCTGGAGGCTGACATAGAGCAACTGAAGCGCTTTTATCGCACCCAAGGTTTCTATCACGCCCGCATCACCCCGGTGATAAGCCGGACCGACGGCCGGGTTGAGGTGACCTTAAGGATTCAGGAAGGTCCTTGGGTAAAAGTTACCCAGATCGAGGTGCAGGGCGCCGAGGAAATCAGTGAGGCTGAACAGGAAAACCTCAGGAAAAAAAGTGAGCTTAGAATCGGCGGGCGGTATAGTGATGACCGGTATGAGGAATTGAAACGAGGTTATCTCAGTTACCTGCAAAACCACGGGTTTTTCCATGCCAGGGTGAGCGGCAGGGTTTATCTGGATGACCAGGCCGATACGGCGAAGGTTGTTTTGCACATTTCTCCGGGACCGGTCTGTTATTTTGGCGCGGTGACGGTGGAAGGAGAAGCGGACACTCCCCGTTTCCTGATTTTGCGCAAGCTGGCCTTCAAAACGGGGGATCTCTTTTCCTTTGCCAAGATCTTTGACAGTCAGAAAAACCTTTACGACACCGACCTGTTCAAGAGCGCGGCAATCATCCCCCAGCAGGTGCCGCAGAATCAGACCTCCATTCCCATCACGGTGCAGGTGCAGGAAAAAAAGCGAAGGTCCCTCAAGGTGGGCCTGGGTTATGGGGATGAGGAACAGTTTCGCGCCCGCCTGGGTCTGCGCCTCAGGAACGTAGGCGGCGAGGGGCGGCTTCTGGATCTCGACACCAAATATTCCAGCATTGAGTCCAGGGTCATCACGACTTTTACCAATCCCCAGATCTTTCGCACCCGCTTCGACTTTGTGGCCTCAGGCGGCTGGGTCAATCGGGTTTTGCCCAGTTTTACCGACCAGTCCTATTACACCTTTGCGCGCCTGGAACGGGAACTGCCCCGTAAATTTCGGGTTTTCTTCGGTCACGCTTTTGAATACGCCCGGCCTTTCGACATCCCCCTGTCCACCCTGCTCCTGCTGGAAAATACCGAGCCGGGCAAAACCTACCGTTCTTCCATGGTCACCTTCGGCCTGAGCCGGGACACCACGGTCAACCCCAGCGATCCCACCGGCGGCGGCAAACTTTTTATCAACGGCGAATGCGCCCTGGACTTCCTGGGCTCCAACCTGGAATTTTACCGGACCACCGTGGAAGTCCGGCGCTACCACACCATTGTCGAAAAAGTCGTGTTTTCCGGCCGCTTCAGGTTCGGCGTCATCCAACCCATCCAGTCAACCACCCAGATTCCCATCCAACGCCGGTTCTTCAGCGGGGGGTATAACAGCGTGCGAGGGTATCGCCTGGATTACCTCGGTCCCAGGACGGCCAGCGGGGAACCTTTGGGGGGCGACGCGGTGATTGAAGGCAATCTGGAGACCCGGGTGCCACTCTACAAAAAGTTTCGGGGCGTGGGGTTCCTGGACTTCGGCAATGTTTTCTTTCGAGCCTCTGAAATTGACCTGGGCCAGTTGAAGTATGCCGCGGGTTTCGGTTTTAACTACCTCACCCCGATCGGTCCGGTGGGCCTTTATTTTGCCTGGCCCCTCAATCCCATCAATCCGGCGGAGGACACCTTCCGGGTCCATTTCACCATCGGCCCGTCCTTTTAAGGAGATTTGGTGCAACTGCTCAGGCGCATATTGTTCGCTGTGACGCTGGCTCTCCTGCTTCTAGTCATTGCTGCCTGGGAAGTGCTGCATGCCGATTTCTTTTGGCGTTGGGTGGGCGGGAAGGTGGTGGTTCTGGCGCAGGAAGAATGCCGATGCCGCGTGAGCGTAGGCCAAATTGAGGGGAATGCTTTCGACGGCCTCTTTTTCAACCATATCGTGTTTGCCACCCCCGAGGGGGAGGTCATCCGCGCCAGGAGCCTCGAAATCCAAATATCCTTCTGGTCGCTTTTCCGGCTTTCGCCGCTCATCTCCAAGATGGCGATCCTGGAACCATATCTGAACATCCGGCAGGAAAAGGATGGCGAATGGAATATTATCAAAATTGTGCCTCCGCCGCCCAAACAACTGCCGGTGAACCTCGTCAAGATAAGATTCGCCAGGATCCTGGTGATTAAGGGAGCAGGGAACCTCACCCAGGATGCCCTGACTCAGGAGTTCAAGAACTTTGACCTGGAAATGGACCTGGACCTCGAAAATCCTGTCACCCCCCGACAAGCCCTGAGAGTGGGGCATGCGCTGGCGGCCGCCGATACCTCCCTGGGACGGGTCAGCTTGGCCGGCCGTTTCACCTACACCGATAACTTTATTGATCTACAGCATCTTGAGGTCAAGACCGACGACAATACTCTCCTGGCCATGGAGGGCAAAGCGGACTTGCGGGAGGGGGGTCTATTCCAGACGACCGGGAAATTAGATCTTCCGGGTCAAGAAATCCGCCAGGTTTGGGGGAAATGGCCCTCGGCTTGGGCCGCGGCGGCCCGGTTCCAGGCATACGGCACCAGATCGCATTTCAACCTAACCCTGAGGGGCAAAGTTCAGGCGGTTACCTTGGAGGTGGCCGGGGCCCTGGGCTCTGAAGCTGAGACTTTCCATTACGACCTGGAGGGCCGCGCGCAGAATCTGAACCCTGACATATTGACCTTAGTCGATGAATCGCTGGCCAAAAAATTGGCGGAAAGGATCAGTCCCTTAGACCTTCGGCTTCAGATGCGGGGAACCGGTCTTAGTTTCCCTCCGGCCGAGTTCTCCTGGAGCCTGGAGACCGGGGCCTTCCGATATGCTTCCGTTCGGCTGGACCGCTTCAAGCTTTCCCTGGCCGGAGATCACGACAGCCAAAAGCTTCAGGGTTCGATCAAGAGCACCAGCGGCGAACTTACCCTTGACGCTGCCGGTTCCTTGTTCTCGGGCAGGGAAGGTAAATTCGAGGTCCGGGTGGCCTCCTTTAAACCTGATCTCCTGGGGCTTGCCGCGCCGGTGGGGACCGTCCTCAATGGCAGGGTCGACGGCAGCTTCAGTTCGCCCGGCCTGAACGCCCTTGACCGCCTGAAGGTGTCCGGGAGCATTGAGGCAAAAGGTCGGATAGGTTTACATCCTCTAGATGATCTGCGCCTCTCTCTGGCCTGGTCCCGGAACCAAGTGGAAGTCACTCGGGGCGAGGTCCGGGTGGGGAATCTCTCTGCCAAACTCAAGGGGATCATGGTGGGAGGGACTCTCGACTTCTCGTTTCAGGGGAAATCGGACCGCGGCGGCAACTGGCCCATTCCCGCGGCAGTGGGGGGGCAATTTTCCTGGGAGGCTGCCCTGACCGGGCGTCTGACCGACCCCCGGATTGCTCTCCAGGTTAGGGGCCGGGGGCTCGTTTATGAAAAATTCGGTTTTAAAACCGTCTCCCTGGAGGCCCAGCTCAGCGGTTGGCCGCCGGCCAAGGGGAGGCTGGACTTTCGAGCCACCGGCGCCCAAACCCCGGTCGGAACCTTCTCCCGAGCCGAGCTTAGGGCCGATGGCGCGGGCAGTCTCTGGTGTTACGACCTGCGGGCTGCCGGTCCGGAAGACATCAGGATTGAGGTGCGGGGCGGGGCCGATCTAAGCAGACCCTCAGTTACCGCCGAGAGGGCTCTGGTCAAACTCCACGATCTGACTATGCAAAACCTGGGGCCGGTGGAAGTCGTCCTGGCCCCCGACATCGAGGTGAAGCCGGTCACCTTTAAGGTGAACCAGGGGAAGGTGGCTCTTCAGGCCAGAATTGCAGACCAGCAGATCTCAGGCCGCCTGGAGCTCCAGAACCTGGCGGCGGAGTGGTTTGTTCCGAAAAGCCTGCCCTTGAAGGGGATAATCTCAGGTCAGGCTGCACTGACCGGTAGTGCGGGCCAGCCGGTGATTCAAGGCAACCTGCGCCTGGAGGCGGGAAGCTATCAGCAGTTTGAAGTGCACTCCCTCCGGACCTCCTTCCGCTACCAGGATAACCGCCTGAGCCTGGAAGGCGGCCTGCAGACCCAGGACAGAGGTCCCACCCTGAGCTGGGAGGGCCAGGTTCCGGCGCGCTTCTCCCTCAAACCTCTCACTCTCGCTGCCGGCCAGGGAGAGATGCAGATTCTGGTTCAGGGAAATAACCTCAATCTATCCCTGCTGCCCTCTCTGGTTCCAGACGTGGAGAGCGCTCAGGGGCCGGTGAATCTTCAGGTCCGAATCGCAGGTACCATAAATGAGCCCCGGGTATCCGGCCAGGTGGCCTGGGGGGCCGGCTTGCTCAAGTTGCGCTTTGCCGGGGCCGACTACCTAGTGCAGCCGGGGGAAATCCGTTTGCAAGGCAACCGCCTCACCCTTCCCCAACTTACCCTGGCCAGCGAGGGAACCGTCACGTTGACCGGAGATGTTAGCCTGGCGGGCCTTAAACCCGAGGTGAAGGCCAGGCTCCAGGTCAACAACTTCAAGGCCATTGACAAGCTGGGCTCCAAGGCCTACCTGGATGGCGGCATCAAAATCGACGGCCACTGGCCGGATCTGGTCGTCAAAGGCAATCTCACCATTCCCCAGGCCTCCTTTCGTCTCAGCTATTTGAATCTTGGGCCCACCACCGTCAATAAAGACGTAATCCTGGTGCGGGAACAGGCGACTGAAAAGAAAAGTCCTGCCCCCGGCCCCCCTAGAACCAAGACGGGGCTGGAGTCGGAGGCCTGGAAAAATCTCGGTATAGACCTTAACATCCGGGCCCCCCATAATGTGTGGATAGACGACCGCCTCGCCAAAATCGAGGTTGCGGTGGACCTCCAGGTGAGAAAACGTCCGGGACAGGAGCTGGTCTACGCCGGTGAGATCAATGCCCTAAAGGGGCATGTAACCATTGTGGGCCGCGAGTTCCAGGTGACCCGGGGGGTCATCACCCTGCCGGCGCAGCCGGGAGCGGAACCAATGGTAAATGCCCGGGTGGAATATGAAACCAATGAGGTGACCCTGTACGCTGAGGCTGCGGGTCCGGTGGCCAACCCCAAGATTACCCTGGGCGGCGAGCCGGCTGTCTCCGAAACCGACTGGATGGCTTACCTGCTTTACGGCAGACCCGTGGCTGCCTTAAGCCGGGAGGAGCAGGGCGCGGTTTCGGCCGCAGGGGCCTTCGGGGGACTCGCCACCCGCATGATCTTAAAAGATTTATTGGGCATGGCACCGCCCATCACCAGGGGGCTGACGATTTCCTACCAGCAGCGCAACGACCCGCTGTACCGGGATGACCCCTACCAGGTGGTGATCCAGTACCGGATCAACCGGCGTTTCAGCGTGCAATCCCAGGTGGGGGGGCGCAACACCGGCGGCGATGTGCTGTTTAACCTGGATTTTTAAGGGAGGACAAGGTTCGGTCCAAACTCCGCCAGCCGACCCCAATAACCCCCTTTACTTCATCTCCCTGCACGGACAGTCAGGATTCCCGCGCTAAATATCCTCCTTTGGAGGTATTCTTTTTGCACGCCACCAAGATAAAAAATCGGTTAACCATAAAATGGTTGTTACCGCCGGGGCCACAGGAAGATGAGACCTCCTGTGGCCCCTCGTGATTTTTCTATCCTTATGAGTTGCAGCTTGCAGCCACAAGCTGATAGTGGCGCGCCGACTGTTAATTGCTGAGCTTGTCGATCACCTGGCCATGTTGGTCATGGATGGTGACTTCCACTGCAACACCGCCGTCCAGGCGGTGGGTGGCGCAGCTCAGTCACGGGTCGTAGGCGCGTATAGCCATTTCCACCTTGTTCAGGATGCCCTGGTCATAGGCGCCGCCTTTGATGACTTCCTTGGCCGCCTGGTTGACCGAGAGGTTGATGGCCGCGTTGTTGTGCGTGGTGCCCACGATAAGGTTAACGCTGGTGATGAGGCCATCCTTGTCCATGGTGTAGTCATGGATGAGGGAGCCCCGGGGAGCCTCCACGCAGCCCACGCCCCGGGCTTCCCGGGGGGAGAGGGGCACCCGGATGTCCCGGCTGGTGATCTCCGGATCCTCCAGGAGCATAACCGCTTCTTCCGCGGCTTGGAGGAGCTCAATGAGCCGGGCGTAATGGTAAAGCAGGGTCTGGTGGGCCGGGCGGCCGAAGGATTTCCGGAACTCCTCCAATTCGGCTTGGGCCAAGGGAGTCTTCATCTTGTCGGCCACGTTGATACGGGCCAGCGTGTTGGTGCGGTAAACGCCTTGGGGGTTGGCCGGGTCAAGAGCAAAGCCGCCCCACTTCTTGGCATAGGGGAATTTTTGGTAGGACCAGTCCTCGACGTGTTCCCCCAGATAATCCAGGTACTGGTCGTACGCAAAGTCCTCATACGCGCCGTCGGGCTGCATGAGGCGGAGCTTGCCGTCATAGAAGTCCAGAGACCCGTCGGGGCCGACGGTGCCCAGGTAGCCGACCTTGATAACCCCGAGCTTCTGGATGGCATCGAGGTATTTGGGAAAGACGTTTTCCTTGGCGAACTTCATGACGAACTTGGAGAACTCGAGGAGCTCCTTGACCTTGGGGAGCATATCCTGGCGCTCGGCTTCGGTCATGGGCTTGCTTACCCCGCCGGGCACGGAGAAGGTCGGATGGATGGCCCGGCCCGCGAAATTTTCCAGGATCTTGGCCCCCAGGTGCCGGTAGTGGACCACCTGCTTGGCAATGTCCGGGGCGGCGTTGACGATGCCCACAACATTGCGCACCGAGTAGTCGGCGTCGGGGCCGATGACAAAGTCCGGTGCGGCCAGGAAGAAGAAATGCAGGATCTTGTCGCTGATGTAGGCAATGTTCTGCATCAGGCGGCGGAGCTTAACCGCAGCCGGGGGCGGAGTCACCCCGAAGAGGGCATCCGTGGCCTTGCTGCTGGCCAAGTGGTGCGCCCAGGGGCAGATGCCGCAGATATGGACGACGATGCGGGGCATCTCCTCTGCGGGACGGCCCTCGCAGAACTTCTCGAAGCCCCGCAGGGTCTGAACGTAAAACCGGGTGTCCTGGACATTGCCGGCATCGTCCAGGAAGACGGACACCTTGGCGTGCCCTTCGATTCTGGTCACTGGCTGGATATTGATGACTTTAGCCATGCTCTACCCCCCTTATCTCGCCGGCCTGGCCGGAAGCGGCCGCAGCATGCCATGGCCCCCGATATAACGGTTCATCATAGCCCGACGGTCCAACAAGGACTTGGCGTCCAGGCCCACTGAAGTCAAGGCTCCCATCATGTCCACCATGGGATTGGCCCCCTTGCGGATGGGGCCGAAGCAGCCCCGGCAGGGAGTGCGGGCCTGGATGCAGCGAGGCACTCCGGTTTTGCCGGCGCAGCCGGCCAGGGTCACAGGGCCCATGCAGAGGAAGCCCTGCTCGTTGATGCAGCGCATCTTGTCCAGGCCTTCTTCAGGATTGAACTCCAGGTTGGTGAGCCAACGTTTCACCGGGCCGCCCACGGACTTTTTCTCGCGGATGACCGGGCAGGTGTCGCAGACGCTGCGTTCGGGCAAGGACCAGGAACCCTTGCCTTCCAGGACGGCGGTGAGGGCCTCCACGATCCAATCCGGGTGCGGCGGGCAGCCGGGGATGGCGATGTCCACCTTCACCACTTCGTCCAGAGCCATGCAGGTAGGGGTCCAGGGCGGCACATTGGGGTCTTTGGGATCGGCATGGGGTTCGGTGGAGGCGCAGTGACGAAAGACCTTGTCAAACACCTCTTCGGTTTTCCACATGTTGGCCTGGGCCGGGACGCCGCCATAGACGGCACAGCTTCCCAGGGCGATGAGGACGCCGGCTTTTTTGCGGATTTCCTCCAGTTCATGTTTCATTTCGGCATTGCGCACCCCTCCGGAGACAATGGCCACGTCCGCTTCCGGGATTTCCATGGCTGTCTTGTCTCCCAACTGCCCGAAAAACTTGTGGTCCACCAATGCCGTCATATGGCGGAATTCCAGCAGGGGCAGGATGTCCAGCAGGGGGTCGCCGATGTTCAGAATGGAAATTTCGCATCCCGAACAGGCGTTCAGCCAGTCTTCTACGACACGTACCGCCATCTCCACCCTCCTTCATGGTAGGTATTAGGTTACGGTTTTCGGTTGAACAGATGGTTTGCGCCAGGGCGCCGAGGCGTTTGAAAAGGCCCCCTTTTCAGCCGGAGGATTCCACGGCCGCCACTCTCCGGGAGTAGACCAGGAAATTACCGTCCTCCTCGATGATCTGGGTTTCGAAACCATTGGCCTTATAGGCGACGCTGACCTCATAGGCCTTTTGCTTACTGTCATACGTGGTTCCATCCCACATGAATTTCTTGCCTTCAATTTTGCGGGCCAGGGGTATGGTCATGGTGTCGTTTCCTTAAGAAAAAAATCGCCATGATGAGCGCAGGCCGTTGAGTTTAGCGCTAGAACCTTGCTTGCGGCGGTGGGCGGCGCCCACGCCATTTCCTCCCGCAGTTGCTTTAATACCGGGTGTTATAGGGACTGGGACCGAGGGCCTTCAAGGTCTCGGTCATTTCCGTCATAACGTCTGCAAATTTCTGGGCTTCGGAGGAGGAAATCCATTCCAGGCGGAAGCGCTCGGGCTCCAACCCGAAGTCCTCCAACATCAGCTCGATGCCCTGGGCTCTGTCTTTGGCTTTTACATTACCTTCCAGGTAATGACATTCGCCCAGGTGTCACCCGCATAACAAGACGCCATCGGCTCCCTTGGTAAGGGCGTTGATAACCAGATTAGGGTGGACCATGCCGGAGCACATAACCCGGATGATACGGCCATTGGGCGGATACTGGATCCTTGACACCCCGGCCAGGTCGGCGCCGGCGTAGGCGCACCAGTTGCAGAGGAAGGCGATGATCAACGGTTCGAACTGGTCTTCCATAGGAAAAAATCCCTTTGAGGGGCGCAGGCTTGGCCTGCGGTTAGGGGGTTGACCATTTTTGTGGTGGGCGTCGCTTACTCTCCATCGTCGCCCAGGTGCCGCCAGCCTATGGGGTTGGGGGAGAGGGGGGTTGAAGAAAAGGGCAGGGGGTCGCCCCTGGGCCCTCTCCCCTGAGTCCATTCCTTTCCTTACCCCGCGGCCAGGGCCGCATCCACCATGGCGTTGAGTTGTTCCAAGGTGAAGCCCTCAACCTCGATGCCCTGTTTGGGACAAGTGGCCATGCAGGAGCCGCAGCCCTTACATTGGACTTCATTTACCTCCACAGTTTTCTTGATATTCCCTTCACTCATGTATTCGATGAGAGTAATGGCCTGGAAGGGGCAGGTGTCCACACAGAAGGCACAGCCATCGCAGTTTTCATCGATGGGGTGAGAGATGGTGGACTCGAGCATCAGAGTGTTTTTGGCCAGGATGGCGGAGGCTCGGGCCGCAGTGGCCATGGCCTCGGCCACCGATTCCTGGAGGGGTTTGGGATAATGGCACAGCCCAGCCAGGTAAATGCCTTCCGTGGGCGCGTCCACCGGCTTGATTTTGGCGTGGGCCTCGGTGAAGAAACCCTCGGCGTTCAGGGGGATCTTGTAGATTTCGGCCAGAGGCGCGTTGTGGTGCGGGATGATCGCCGTGGCCAGGGTCAGGATGTCCACTTCAAAGGACACCGGCATCTGGAGGATGGTGTCGGTCACGGTGATCTTGATACGGCCGTCCGGGCCTTCCTCCACCCTGGGCGGGTTTTCCTGCTTGTAGCGGATAAAAACCACGCCCGCCTCCCGGGCCGCAGTATAAAACATTTCCCGCTCCCCGTAGGTGCGCATGTCCCGGTAGAGGATATACACCTCCGCGTCCGGGTTTTTGTCCTTGATTTTCAGGGCGCTCTCCACGGAGTGGGAGCAGCACACCTTCATGCAGTAAGGCCGCTCCTTGTTACGGGAGCCGACGCACTGGATGAAGGCGAAGGACTGGGCCTGGTTGAGGCGGTCAGTCTCGTTGATGAATTCCTGGTCCAGGTCCAGGGACAACAGGACATTGGGGTGCTTTTTGTAAAGAAATTCCCCTTCCGGGCGATAGGGCTCGGCCCCGATGGCGATGACCACCACGCCATGGTTGATCACGGCCCCGGTGGACAGTTTGCTTCTAAAATTCCCCACCACCCCGGAGGCCTCAGTCACGATGGCCTTGTAGTGCACGGTGAGGCGCGGGTGGCTTAAGACCGCGGCGATGAGTTTGTCCAGGCGCCAGCCCACCAGACCGCCGCGCCAGGTGCTGTGCAGACGCAGGGCATTGCCCCCCAGGCGGTCCCTGCGCTCCACCAGGTGAACTTCATAGCCCTGATCGGCCAGGGCCAGGGCCGAATTCATGCCGGCCACGCCGCCGCCGATGACCAGAGCCTTTTTGTTCACCGGCACGGAAATGTATTCCAGGGGCTTAAGCAGGCCGGCCTTGGCCGCAGCCATGCGAATCAGATCCTTGCATTTCTCGGTGGCCGCGTCAGGCTCGTGCTGGTGAACCCAGGTGCACTGGTTGCGGATGTTGGCCATCTCAAAGAGGTACTTGTTCAGGCCGGCATTCCGCAGCATGTCCTGGAAGATGGGCTGGTGGGTGGAGGGACTGCACGCGGCCACCACCACCCGGTTCAGGTTGTGTTCCTTGATCATTTCCACCATCTGGGCCTGGGCATCCTGGGAGCAGGAAAACAGGTTGGCCTGGACATACTCCACATTGGGGATGTTTTTGGCGTATTCCACGATCTCCGGGATGTCGGCCACGCCCCCGATGTTGGTGCCGCAGTGGCACACAAAGATGCCGATCCGGGCCGGTTCTTCGGCCACGTTCTTCTCGGGCGGGAAGACCTTCTCCCGGGTCAGGGTTCCTTTGGCCACGGCCAAGTCCCGGGTGGCCGCCATAGCCGCGGCGCTTCCTTCCATGACGGTCTGGGGAATATCCTTGGGACCGTTGAAGAAGCCGCAGGAGAAAATCCCCGGCCGGGAGGTGGTCACCGGTTGGAAGCACTGGGTGTCCATGAAGCGGTTGTGAGACAGGCGGACTTTCAGTTTTTTGGCCAGCTCAATGGTTTCGGGCGCCGTGACCCCGCCGACGGACAAGACCACCGCGTCGAAGGTTTCTTCCTTGACCTCCCCCTGTTCAGTGGTGTAGCGCACGGTCAGGTCCCTGGTATCCTCCTCCTCGTGAATCGAGTGGACCCGGGAGCGGATCAGGCGCGCTCCCTGTTCCTTGATGCGCACCATGTACTTCTCGAAGTCTTTTCGGGGAGTGCGTATGTCCATGTAAAAGAGGGCCATATCCAGGTGCTCGCCGATATGCTCCCGGGCGATGACCGCCTGTTTTAAGGCCGCCATACAGCAGAAACTGGAGCAATAACCGTGGCATTCCTCGCGCTCGCTCCTCATGCCCACGCAGTGGAGCCAGGCGATCTTTTGGGGCTCTTTGTGGTCGGAGCGGCGTCTGACGTGCCCGGCATAGGGGCCGCCGGGGGAAAGGATGCGCTCGAACTCGAGGCTGGTGTAAACATTGGGGAAGCGCCCATAGCCATAATCCACCAGGACCGTGGGGTCATAGGGCTTAAAGCCGGGCGCCAGAATGACACTTCCGGCCTGCAGCCTGACAGTGGCGTCCTCCATGTCGTAATTGATGGCCTGAGCAGGACAGGCCTGGGCACACAGGCCGCAATCCCCGGTGAGCAGGTGGACGCAGTTGTCCTTGTCGATCGTGGGAGTGCTGGGTACGGCCTGGGCATAGGTGCGGTAGATGTTCCCCCGGGGGCTAAGGCCCGCGTTGAACTCGGAGGCCTTGGGGATGGCGGTCTTGCCGCTGATGCCGCCGATATCCTTGAAGTGGCCGGTGGGGCAGACGAACTGGCAGGCCCCGCAGGTGCGGCATACCTGGGAGAATTCCCCGAAGGGGGTGGTGACCTCCCGCTTGGCGCCCCGGTTCATCATGCTGATGGCGCCCACGCCCTGGACCTCCAGGCACATGCGCACGCACTTGCCACAGAGGATGCAGTCGCTGTCTCCCGGGGAAAAGGTGGGGGAGTCCAGGCCCACCTGGCGGGCCATCTCCTGGAGGGCCGGCACCCCGGGGCAGCGGGACAGCAGAAGGTCCATGACCAGTTTGCGCCCCTCCCGCACGTCCTCGGTGTCGGTCTGCACCACCAGGCCTTCGGCTACCGGGTAGGTGCAGGACGCGGTGAGCTGGGTGCGGGTCCCGGCGGTGACCTCCACCAGGCACAGGCGGCAGCCGCCGTAAGGCTTGAGACCTTCCTGGTGGCAGAGGGTGGGAATGTTGATGCCCAATTGCCGGGCGGCCTCGAGGACGGTGGTGCCCTCGGGAACTTCGATGGGTTTGTCGTTGATGGTGAGTTTTACCATGGCTTTTTCGGCTGAAGCTTTAAGCTTTTCTTTAAGAATATGTTCCAGAGAGAAGGATCTCCCAGCTTCTTACTGGATGTTCTTAAGCGGTGCGGTGGAGCCGGGAGTCTCCGGCCGGTATCGCCCGGCATCCGTCCAAGATCTAAGCTAATCCACCACCACCGCGTCGAATTTACAGCCCTCGTAACAGGTGCCGCACTTGATGCACTTTTCCTGGATGATGCGGTGCGGTTCTTTTTTGGCTCCCTCCACCGCTTCGGCCGGGCATTTCAGGCGGCACAACTGGCAGCCGGTGCACAGGTCCTCGATAATATGAAAGCTGATGAGGGGCTTGCACACCTTGGCCGGGCATTTGTGGTCCCGGACATGGGCCAGGTATTCATCCCGGAAATAACGGATGGTGGACAACACCGGGTTAGGCGCGGTCTGGCCCAGACCGCAGAGCGAAGTTTTCTTGATCAACTCGCTCATTTTGACCAGCTTGTCGAGGTCCTCCTCGCTGGCCTTGCCTTCGGTGACGGCCTCCAGCATTTCCCCGAGCCTGAGGGTGCCTTCCCGGCAAGGCGTGCATTTGCCACAGGACTCGTCTTTGGTGAAATCGATAAAGTACTTGGCCACGTTCACCATGCAATCCCGTTCGTCCATGACGATCATGCCGCCGGAGCCCATGATGGAGCCCAGGGCTCCCAAAGACTCGTAGTCCACCGGGGTGTCCAGAAACTCCTCGGGGATGCAGCCGCCGCTGGGCCCGCCGGTCTGGACCGCCTTGAACTGCCGCCCCCCGGCGATGCCGCCGCCGATGTCGAAGATCATCTCCCGGAGCGTCATGCCCAGGGGAATTTCCACCAGGCCGGTGTTATTGACCTTGCCCACCAAGGCAAAGACCGTGGTCCCCGGCGCTTTGTCAGTGCCAAAGCCCGAGTACCATTCCGCGCCCCGCATGATGATGGGGGCGATGTGGCTCCAGGTCTTGACGTTATTGATGACGGTGGGCTTGCCCCACAGGCCGCTTTGGGCCGGGAAGGGGGGGCGGGGGCGGGGTTCCCCCACCTTGCCTTCGATGCTGGCGATCAAGGAGGTCTCTTCGCCGCAGACAAACGCGCCTGCGCCTTCGCGGATCATCAGCTTGAAGGAGAAGTTGCTGCCAAATATCTTGTCGCCCAAAAGGCCCAGATCTTCGGCCTGCTTGATGGCGATTTTCAGACGGTGGATGGCCAGGGGATATTCAGCCCGGCAGTAAATATAGCCTTCCTGCGCACCGATGGCATAGGCTCCGATGGCCATGCCCTCGATGACCGCATGGGGGTCGCCCTCCAGGATCCCCCGGTCCATGAAGGCCCCGGGGTCGCCTTCGTCCGCGTTGCAGATGACATACTTTTCATCGCTGTCGTTTTTGCGGGCGAATTCCCACTTGAGGCCGGTGGGGAAGCCGGCGCCGCCCCGGCCCCGCAGGCCCGAGGACTTGACTTCGGAGATGACCTCCTCCGGAGTGAGGCCGGTAAGCGCCCGGTGCAGGGCCTGGTAGCCGCCCCGGGCGATATATTCCTCGATGCGCTCCGGGTGAATAAAGCCACAGTTGCGCAGCGCGATTTTCACCTGTTTGCCGAAAAAGGGCAGGTCTTCGTAGCGGGGCGCCTCCACCCCCAGGTCGGGGGGATGAGGGTTGGCGTAAGGCCGGACCTGGCCTTCCACCAGGAAATCCTCCTGGTCGATGCGGCACAAAAGATTTTCCGGGTAGACTTCCCCCTTTTTCAGGGCCTCCACCAAGGCTGCGGCCTTCTCCGGGGTCATGGCCTGATAGGAGAGGCGGACCTTTTTGGGATAAACCACGTCCACCAGGGGCTCCCGCTGGCAAAAACCGATGCAGCCGGTTTTTTCCAGGACCGCGTCCACTCCCAGTTCAGTGATCTTGGCTTGCAGGGCCTCAAAGACCTTGTCGGCCCCCGCGGAGATGCCGCAGGTGGCCATGCCCACCATGATCTTGAGCTTGTCCGGGTAGGTGAGAGCCAGACCTTTCTTTTTCAGGTCTTCCAGTTGCTCGAGAGTTCTGAGCTTCATCCCGCCGCTTCCTCCTCAGCTTCATCCCGCCCATAGGACTCGGCGTAGGATTTGAGTATCCTGGGGATCATGGCCGGGGTCAGGCGCCCGAAGGTGTCCTCCCCCACGCGCATGGCCGGGGCCAAGGCGCAGCAGCCGATGCAGCGCACCACCTCCAGGGTGAACAGCATGTCTTCGGTGGTCTGGCCGTGCTTGATATGCAAGGCGCGCTCCAGGGCTTCCAGCAAACGGGGCGAGCCTTTGACGAAACAGCCGGTGCCCAGGCAGACGTTGATGATATACTTGCCCCGGGGCACCAGGGAGAAGGCGTTGTAAAAGCTGGCCACCCGGAGGATCTCCGCCAGGGGCATTTTCAGTTCGTCGGACACCTGCTCCAGCGCCGGCCGCGGCAGCCAATTGAAATGGCGGTTGATATCCAGCAGGATAGGCAGAAGGTTCCCCCGCTCGTCCCGATGGCGGGCGATGATGCCGGTTACCACCAGTTCATCGGTGGCTTTGGCGTATGCGGCCCGGGCGCGCGCCTTGTCGTCCGGCAACTGAACCTGGTAACGGATGGGGCAGACATCCAGGCAGGTGCCGCATCCGGTGCACTTGGCCGGGTCCACGAAGCGGGCTTTCTTTTCCAGGACCACTTCGAGATTGCCCGGCTTGCCATTCACCTCGGTGACGTTGGCCAGGGTATGAAGTTCGATGTTGCTGTGCCGGCCGACCTCGACCAGCTTGGGAGAGATAATTCACATGGCGCAGTCGTTGGTGGGAAAGGTCTTGTCGATCTGGGCCATGGTGCCGCCGATGGCGGGTCCTTTTTCCACCAGGTGGACATAATACCCGGAGTTGGCCAGATCAAGAGCAGCCTGCATGCCGGCTATGCCGCCCCCTACCACCACAACTGACCCTATTACTTCTTCAGACATAGTTATTCACCTCGCGGATACCTTATCCCAATAAAGCGTATATACCCTCCCATGTCAAGAGGTTTTGCAGGGATCCACAGAGAGGAACATAACTGGTCTATAATACTGCTAAATTAATTTTCGGATTTCAGGCTTGAAAGAGGGTCTTATCAAAAGGAAAATTATTCAGGACCGCTGGAGAACAGGAATTTGCCTAACTTTAATCAGGATCGCCCTGAGAATCAAACAGCGGTCGATGCAATCGGACTGGTGGAACCCCAAGCAGTTGCGGCCCGTTTGCTTGTCTCAGGTTGAACACAAGATGAAGGCACGCCGGTCTGCGGCGGCCGCAGGGTCGCGCCGGGGAGGAAGAAGGCGGCGCCGGATGCGAGGGGGAAACCCACAGCGGTCGACCCCTGCGTAAGGCAGGTGGCAATCCCTCGATCCCTGGTATTAGGCCGAGGGCCGGTCCGCCGGCAGACCGGGTTCCGACCCCCAGGCGGCCCGGATTGCGGTTGAGGCTTATTTTTTACCCGCAGACACCTGGCGCAGGATATCCTGGTCCACCGGATACTTCAGATTTTGAGCCCGGCGGACATCCTCCTCGGCCTTGGGCAGGTCTTTTTTCTCAAGAAAAACATAGGCTCTGTTATTGTAAGCCACCGCAAGATCAGGCTTTAACTGTATAGCCTTGTTGTAATCGGCGAGGGCCTCATCATAGGCTTTATTCCGAAAATGGGCCATGCCTCTGTTGTTATAATATATCGCTTTTTTGGGGTTAAGCTCAATGGCCTTGTTGTAATCGGAGATAGCTTTTTTGTAGTCCTTATTATAAAAATAAACCAAACCCCGATAATTATAGGCAAGCTCAAGCTTTGGATTTAACTGTAAGGCTTTGTCAAGATCAGCCAAGGCTTTATTGTAAAACTTACCCCGAAAATAGGCTATGCCGCGTAGATTGTAGGCCTGAGCATATTGGGGATCAAGCTTGATGGCCTGATCAAAGTTCTCAATAGCTTTATCATATTGATTCTTTTTTAAATAATCGAGCCCTTGCTGATAATAAGAGTTGGCATTCTTTTCTATGACTCCCAGAGATGAACCAGTCAGACAAAAAGTTATGGTAACCATTATTGCCAGAATTTGAAAAACTCTTTGCATGATGACCTCCTTTTCCTGAAAAATCTCCTTAGACCATGGGCATGGCTTTTATATTGTCTCATGGGAGGCCTGAGGGCACAAACTTTTTCTGAACAGGCTTAGGCTGGCGCGGCAGCCCATCAGCCATTGGCGCTGGGTCAGGGGTGACACTTCTGCCACCGACCGTTATCAGGGCAATTTGCCGCGTCTTGCCGCCAAGATGAGGCTCCGACCGGGAAAAATTCTCGCGTCAACCTGCCAACAAGCCTGAACCTGAGTTATACTTAGGAGGACATGGTAATTCGCTGGACAAGATTGCAGCTTATGTGGACCGGGCGGGTCCGGCGCGGCGCCGGAGGGCTGGTGCTTCTGCTCCTGGGCAGCTTCTGGCCGGCCGTTCCTGCCCTGGGGGCGGACCCGGTGACTATCTGGGCCGGAGAACCCTCCCGCCATGCGGTGGCGCTGACCTTTGACGACGGACCCTCACCCCGCTATACCAGGGAAATTTTGGACGTGCTGGCACAATACCAGGCCAAAGCCACCTTTTTCGTCCTGGGGGCCAAGGTGGAAAAATACCCATACTTGGTTAAGGCCATGCTTCAGGCCGGCCATGAAGTGGGCAATCACACCTATGACCATCCCCGCCTTACCGAAATCAGCGAGCGCACCGTGGAGCAGGAGTTGGAGCATACCGGGCTGGACCTGGATCTTCTGGGCTGCCCCCACCAATGTCGGCTGGTTCGTCCGCCATACAGCGCTTTTAATGATGAACTCGTCTCTTATCTGAAGCACACGCACCGCCAACTTGCTTTGTGGAGCTTGGACTCCGGCGACTGGCAGGGGCTTCCTGCCAACGCCATTATCCACAATGTGCTGGACCGGGTCAAAAACGGCTCCATTATCATTTTTCACGACAGTGACGAAAAAGGCCAAGCTGACCGGAGGCCCACGGTGGAGGCCCTGAAAGTCATCCTTCCGGCGTTGCGGGCTCGAGGCTACCGCCTGGTGACCGTCTCCGAGCTGGTCGGGCGCCGCTAGCCTCTGACTCAATGGGCAGACGCAGGCCTTGCCGTGAAAATCACCGCAGGGGCGACGTATGAGTCGACCCTGTCTTCCAGACTTGGGGCGAAGCATTTAGAAAACCATGAAATGTAGAGCGCAGCCTTCGGCGGTTTTACCGCCGGAGAGCACACCGGCGCCACCTCCTGGCGGGTTCCTGGACATTTTCCGAGCGGTCGCTCAGGAGTCCGAAACTCTCTTAAGACATTGAAAAGACCGCGTGGCGGCCCTCCCGCTTGCCATCATTATGATGAGCCGGGAGCAGGCTGGGCTTTTTTGAACCTTGAACTTATAAGGCAGGGGGACATCATGAGGATTCTCAATCTGTATTATTCTTCCACCGGCAACACCGAAAAAGTGGCCCACCAGATTTCGGCCACCGCCCAAAGATTGGGGCACCAGGTTGACACGGTCAAAATTGCCGGTGACCGGGACCTCGACCTGTTGGGATACGATTTTGTTTTTCTGGGGTCAGGGGTTTATCAATGGCTACCCGGCAAGCCCCTCCAGGAGTTCATCGGTGGGAGGCTGTCCCATTATGGCAAAGAAGGGGAAATCAAACTGAATGCGCCCCGGCGGGGCCGCAAGAAAGGGGTGGTATATTGCACCTACGGCGGGGCTCACACCGGGGTCAATGAAGCCATTCCCGCCGTGAAATACATGGGCCAGTTGCTGGACCATTTGGGCATCGAAGTGGTGGCCGAATGGTATATCATCGGCGCATACCCGGGGAAAGGGCCCCTCAGGGAGTATTCGGCGGGCGGCCGCTTAGGCAACATCGAGGGACGGCCCAACGAAGCCGATCTCAAGGACGTGGCCGAAAGGGTGACCGGGATATTGAGAATGTGAGGCTGGTGCAAATAGCTTAAGGGAACCGGCTGCAACAACCTTACTTTTCCAGCCTGGCCGCAGCCTGGGCTTCCTGGGTTCCCGCTGCTTCGGGCCGGCGGCGCCATTCACTTAAGCGCTCCATGAAGACATAAAAAACCGGGACAAAGGGGATGGCCAGGAGGGTGGAGGCCAGCATGCCTCCGAAGACCACGGTCCCTATGGCCTGCTGGCTGGCGGCCCCGGCGCCCTGGGCTTTCATCAGCGGCACCACCCCCAGGATGAAGGCGAACGAGGTCATGACAATGGGCCGAAAGCGGCGGCGGGTGGCCTCCACCGCGGCCTCCGGGATGGACCTGCCTTCGGCCCGCAATTCCCGGGCGAATTCCACCACCAGGATGGCGTTCTTGGCGGCCAGAGCGATCATCAGCACCAGGCCCACCTGGGTGTAGAGGTTGTTGTCCAGCCCTCGGGCGATGAGGGCCACAATCACCCCCACCAGGGCCATGGGCACCACCAGGATGACCGCGCCGGGGCTGGTCCAGCTTTCGTATTGGGCGGCCAGGACCAGGAAGACCAGGGTGAGGGCCAGGGCATAAATGAAGTAAGCCTGGTTGCCCACCTGCTTTTCCTGGTACGCAGTGGCGGTCCAGTCAAAGGCCATGCCTGCGGGCAAGGTGTTTTTTGCCACCTGTTCCATCAGATTCAGGGCCTGGCCGGAGCTGAAGCCCGGCGCGGCTTCGCCGTACACGGCCACGGCGGGGTAAAGGTTGTACCGGGTGAGCAGATCGGCGCCCAACGTCCGCTGGATGGTCATCAGGGTCCCCAGGGGGACCATTTCCCCTTTATTATTGCGTACGTAAAGGTCCTTGAGGTTCTCGGGGCTCAAGCGATAGGGCGCCGCAGCCTGCACATACACCTGGTAGGACTGGTTGAACTTGTTGAATAGATTGACGTAAGAGGAGCCGAGATACGCCTGGAGGGTGTTGAACACATTATTCAGGGGAATCTCCAGAGACTCCGCCTTGGTCCGGTTAATGTCCAGGAAAAGCTGGGGGCTGCGGGCGTTAAAGGTGGTGGTAACGCCTCGCAGACCGGATTGCCCCCGGGCGGCGCGGATGAGCTCCAGGACGCCTTCTTCCAGCCCCATCAGCCCCAGGCTTTTGCGATCTTCCACCATCATCTGAAATCCGCCGGATTGGCCCAGCCCGCTGATGGGCGGCGGCACTAACACCGCGAATTCCGCCTGCTCCACGCTTGCCAGCTTCTGCCGCAAACCGGCCAGAATTCTGTCCTGGCTCAGGGCCAAGCCGCGCTTGTCCCAGGGTTCGTAGATAGTGAAAGTGGTGAAAATGTTGGAGACATTGGCCGCATCCAGGATGGAAAAGCCGCCCATGGTCACCCAGGAGGCAATCCCCGGAGTCTCCTTGAGGAGGGCATCTAATCGGGCCGAAGCCTCCTGGACCCGGGGCTGGGAGGACCCTTCCGGCAGCATCCCCACCACAATGGCGTAGCCCTGGTCTTCTTCGGGCAGAAAGCCGGTGGGATGCCGGGCGAAGAGCAAGCCGCCCGCGCCGATAATGAGAAAAAAGACCAGGAGCATGAGCCAGGGCCGCTGCACCATCCATCTGACCAGGCCGATATACACGTCTTCCACCGCGCCGTAGACCCGATTAAAGCCGCGGTAGAAGGCATTGGGCTTATAATCCGGGTCCAGGGGGCGGAGATACAGGGCGCACTGGGCCGGCTTAAGGGTTAAGGCGTTAAGGGCGCTGATCACCGCAGTGGAGGCGATCACCAGGGCGAACTGCCGGAAAAGCTGGCCGGTGATCCCCGGCATGAAGGCCGCGGGCAGAAACACCGACACCAAAACCAGGGTGATGCCCATGACCGGACCGGTCAGTTCGCTCATGGCCTTGACCGCGGCATCATGGGGAGAAAGCCCCTTCTCGATGTAGTGGGAGGAGTTTTCCACAATGACGATGGCGTCGTCCACCACGATGCCGATGGCCAGGATCAGGGCGAACAGGGTCATCAGGTTGACCGTGAAACCGAGGAGCGCAATGGCTGCAAACGCGCCGATGATGGTCACCGGCACGGTGGTGGCCGGGACCAGGGTGGCGCGCCAGTTCTGGAGGAACAGCATAATGACGATGAGCACCAGGACGCCGGCTTCATAGAGGGTGTGGTACACCGCCTCGATGGCCTGGCTGATGAACGTCGTGGTGTCATAGTAAATTGCATATTTCAAACCGGGGGGGAATTCCTGGCTCATGGCTTCCACGGCCTTGCGCACTTCCTGGCCGACATTGATGGCGTTGGCTTCGGGCAGGGAGTAAATCACGATGTGCGCGGCCTTGTGCCCGCTCAGCCCTGAAAAGTTACTGAAAGACTGCTGGCTGAGCTCCACCCGGGCCAGGTCCCTCACCCGCACGATCTGGGCGGCTTCACTGTCCTTGGGGCGCACCGTTTTAACAATGATATTTTCAAACTGACTGACGTCGTCAAGGCGGCCCAGAGCGTTGATGGTGAACTGAAAGGCCTGGTCCGGGGGCACCGGCGGCCCGCCCAACTGACCGGCCGCCACCTGGACGTTTTGCTGCTGGACGGCGTTCACCACGTCCATGGTGGTCAGGCCGTAGTATTGGAGCTTGTTAGGATCCAGCCACAGGCGCATGGCATAGGACCCGGCGCCGACCACCCTGACCTGGGCCACTCCGGGCAGGCGGGCCAGGGGATACACCAGGTTGATGATGGCATAGTTGGACATAAAAGTTTCATCAAAGCGATCGCCGTCCGAATAGAGGCTCACCACCTGGAGGATATTGGTGGAGACCTGCTTGACCGTTACTCCCTGAGCCTGAACGGTTTCGGGCAGTTGGGCCATGACCCCGTTCACGTAATTCTGCACCAGGGCCAGGGAGGTATCGAGGTCGGTGCCCACCGCGAAGGTCACGGTCAGGATATAGCTCCCGTCACTGCCGCTGGTGGAGGACATGTAAATGGAGTTTTTGACCCCGTTGACCGCTTGTTCGATGGGGATGCCCACGGTTTTGGCGATGATATCGGCACTGGCCCCTGGATAGCTGGTGGTCACCTGGATGGTGGGCGGGACAATATTGGGGTACTGGGATATTGGCAGGGTATACAGGCAGACCGCCCCCAGGATAATGATGATAATGGCGATGACGTTGGCAAAAATGGGCCGGTTGATAAAGAAAGTGGAGATCATGGGGGCCTACCTGGACTCCGGGTGGGAGCCCGGGAGGCTTTCGCCGCCCGGCCCGAAAGGCGCGGCTGGTTCAGGGCTTACGGTTCGGCCAGGGATGGCGCGCAACAGACCCGCAATCACCACTCGCTCATCGCCCTGGAGGCCTTCCAGGACGACCCGGCCGGTGTCCACCAGGTTGCCGAGCTTGACGCCGCGGCGCTCCACCACGTTTTTATCATTCACGATCCGCACAAAAGGACCCGTCTGGTCATAGCCGATGGCCGTTTCCGGCACCAGCAGCGCCTCTTTTTCCTGGGCGATGGGCACCCGCACCCGGGCAAACAGCCCCGGCAGGATGATTCCATCCGGATTGGGCAGGATAGCCCGCAGTTGCAGGCTGCCAGTGGTGGGATTCAGGGAGATGGCGGCAAAATCGAGATGTCCCTGGTGGGGATAGCCTGTTTCATCTGCCAACCCCACGTACACGGGGTAGATGCGTTTGGCTTCCTCTTCAGGAGAAGGGGGTTTCTTGCCCCGGACCCGCAGCAAGTCCTGTTCATTGATGCTGAAATACACGTATATGGGGTCGATCTGGTTGATTTCGGCCAGCAGGGTCTGCTCCCCTGCGCCCACAAGGGTGCCTGGGTCCTTGAGATGGCGGCCCATGCGCCCGTCGAAGGGCGCGGTGACCCTGGTGTAGCTGAGATTTAACTTGGCCAGGGCCACATTGGCTTCCGCAGCCATAACCGCGGCGCGGCGGGAGTCCCGCTCGTAGTGCCAGCGGTCCACGTCGGTCTGAGCCGCGGCGTCTTCCTTGACCAAGCGGGAATAGCGCTCAAATTCAGTCTGCGCGTGCTCCAATTGAGCCTTTTCGGCCATCACCGCGGCCTGGGCCTTCTGGAGCTGGGCCTGGTATTGCTCCTGCTGAATGAGGAACAGCAACTGGCCCTTCTTTACCGGTTGGCCGTCCTGAAACAGGACCTTTTCCAAAAAACCTTCCACCCGGGCCCGCAGGGGCACAGTGTTGTAAGCCACCGCGTTGCCGGTGAATTCCAGATAATCAGTCACGGGCTTTCTCAGGGGCTGACTCACTTTCACCTTGGGGGGCGGCGGCGGCGCATAGGTGTTTTTCTCGCCGCAGGCCGGAATCGTGATCAGGAGCACCATCAACGCCCCGGCGATCGCCACCTTAATAGCGCGGTCGCCACACCGGGTTGGGCTTTTGCTTCCCTTAGCCATAGTCTTTTTCCTCGTTCCCAAGCCTAGCCTGGGAACGCCTTTTTGACGCCAAGCCCAGCTTGGCAATCATGTTCGTTCCCAAGGGCGACTTGGGAACGAGCCGCTCATGAACACCCAAAACCAGGAAAATTAAGAACCGCCCCCGCGGTTCTGTAGCCGCAGGCTTTTAGCCTGCGCTGGCACAGGTGAGGACACCTGCGCCACCGACCATTTTCAGAGCAGGTTAAAACTCGAGATTATGTACTACCAGCCCACCCTCACCACTGGGGCGGCCTGATTTGATGCTTAGGCGGTTCCAAGGGCTGAGGCGGCAAGGTCACCAGGCTCAGCAGGTTCCCCCAATTGGTGCGGCTGGCCATGGCCGCTTTCGTCTCCGGAGGCACCACCTCCTGGCCCTCGCGGATTTGCCAGCCGCCGCCCAGGGCCCGGTAGACCCCCACCAGGTTGCTGGAGATTTCTCCCAGGGTGACGGCGAGAGCATCCTGCTGGCTCAGGAGATTTTGCTCGGCGGTGAGGACAGTGGTGAAGTCAGCGATGCCTTCCCGGTATTGCAGCATGGCCAACTCCACGGCCTTCTTGGCCGCAGCGGTGCTGCCCGCCAGTTTTTGGGCCCGCTGCTGGGCCTTCAGGAAAGCGATGAGCGCGTTTTCCACTTCCTGCTGGGCCTTGAGCACCGTGTTTTGATAATTGATAAGCAATTCCTGGAAGCGGGCGTCCTGGACCCGCACCTGGTTCATGATCCGGCCATAATTAAAGATGTTCCATTGGACGGAAGGCCCGAACATCCAGGCGCGGCTCCGGCTCTGAAACATATCGGCCAGGGTGAAATCGCCCACATTCGTGGCCGAAAAGCCAAAGGAGCCGCTCAAAGAAAAAGCCGGGAGGAGATCGGCCTTGGACACACCGATTTTGGCGCACTGGGCCGCGGCCTGCCACTCGGCGCTCTGGATGTCGGGCCGCCGGCGCAGCAGGTCCGCGGGGATCCCCAGGGCCACCTCGGTGGGCGGCGCCGGGATGGCCGACTTGGCCCCCAGGTATTGCTTCAGGTCTGTGGGCGGCAGGCCCATAAGCAAACAGAGGGCGTTCTGGGTTTGGCGGACCTGGCTTTCGAGAGTGGGAATGGTGGCTTCGGTGCTGTCCAAGACGGTTTTGGCCTGCTCCACGTCCCGAAGCGAAGTGGTGCCGCCTTTCCAACGCGAAGTAGCGATCTGGAGGCTTTTCTTCTGGACCTCCACATTCTGACGGGCGATGGCCAAGCGCTTTTCCAGGGTGCGCAGGAGAATATAGGCGGTGGCCACATCCCCGGTGAGGGTGACCAGGGCGTTGTCGTAATCGCTGACCGCGGCCAGAAGGCTCGCGTCCGCGGATTCGATGGCCCGGCGGATCTTACCCCAGAAGTCAATCTCCCAACTGGCGGACAACCCGATGGCGGACAGCCAGAAATTGGTGGGCGTGTCGATGCCGGAGGAGAGGTTGGTCTGGCTGAACCGGATTCTCTGTACCGAGCCGGTAAGTTGCTGACTTTGAGGGTAAAGTTGGCCGGTGACCACGCCCACCTGGGCCCGGGCCTCCAGGACCCGCACCCCGGCAAGGCGCAAAGGCAGGTTTTGCCGGTAGGCGTCCTGGATAAACCGGTCCAGCACCGGATCGTTGAAGGACCGCCACCAGTTCCGGTTATCAGTGGCTTTAAGGGATATCTGTTTATAAGCCCCGGCTTCCAGCCAGTCCGGATTGACCTTGGCCTCCGGTTTGGCGAAGTCGGGCCCCACCTTGACGCAGCCGGCGACCAGGAAGGAGATGCTCAGGAAAAGTGCAAAGATTTTGTGGCAGTTCAACAAAACCCCAGGGGTGAAAAATATGGGACCGCGCCCACGGCTGTTCTTTGCGGAGCAGACAAGGGCGACGGCTGGTTACGGCCGACCTGGTTTCTCAGAGGAAAGCCTTGCGGCTGCCGGAAAACTGTCTTTCCCGCTTGTTATTCGGTTTGTCAGAAGGGATTATACGCAGAAAGCGCGCCTAAGGAAACTAAATTAAACAAGTTCCGCATTTTCTCTTTCGGGGGAAATTGTTCACTTCCGGGAACAGGGGACCTCTGGAGAATAAAATGCCGCCGCAGGCTGCAGCGGGCGAGAAGACCTTAACCCAGCCGCACGAGTGCAGCCTGAGGGCGGCGCCGACATACGCACGGCAGATATCGGCCGGGCGGCGGTATTTTTCTGAGGCCGTCCTAGGCCTCTTCAGCCCGGGCGGGTCAGCTGGGGGAGGGAAGGGGAGGGGCAGGCTCTGTCTCTACCGGCTCACCCGGAGCCGCGGCGGGGCCGGTGGGTCAGCTTGGCACAGGAGACGCCGGTTGCCCATCTTCCAATAGGGACGGCTCCGCCGGGGCATTTGAGTCTGGGTGTTCCCGGATTGCCGCGGCCGGGGGCTTAAGCCCGCGCAACAATACCCCCTTGGTTACCGGCGAGCTGTTGAACCCGGTTGCGGCCACCAGCTCAGCCTCGACAAATCCCGCCGATTGCAAAAGTGCCAGGAAAATCTTTCCCGGTATGGCACCGCCCTCTCACCTGGCCCAATTCTCCACGCGGGCCTTGGTTTCCTTGGGGAGTTCCCCGGCCAGAACCTGGTCGGCGAGGAGGAAGCGGCCTCCCGGCTTTAAGACCCGGTAAACCTCGGCCAGGGCCTTGGCTTTGTCCACTACCAGGTTAAAGACGCCGTTGGTGAGCACCACGTCGAAACTGCTGTCCGGGAAGGGCAGAACTTCTGCGGAGGCCTCCTGGAAAGAAATATTATCCACCCCGGCCAAGCAGGCATTTTCCCTGGCCCTGGCCAGCATCTCGGGCGACAGGTCGATTCCCCTGACTTTGCCCTCAGGCCCGACCAGCCTCGCGGCAATGATAGAGTCAACCCCCGCGCCGCAGCCGATGTCCAAGACAGATTCACCCGGGTGAATCCCACCCAGGGAGAACGGATTCCCCACCCCGCAATAGGACTCGGCCACGGCGTCCGGGAGAGTGCGGACAATTTCCGGGGGATAGCCCAAGGCCGCCAAACCGGCCCGGCCGGTGGGGTAGCGAAAGAGACCGGCCGGACTGACTGCAGCCTGGCGGTATTTTTCCCGAATAGCCGCCTCAATTCTTTGCCTATCCTGGGAGGTCAGTTCGTTTTCCATGTCGCGGCCTTTAATGTCCTTGGGAACAGAACCAGCTCTGTCCCGACAAAATCTGTATGGTTTTAATCGACGGGACCTTTAGTCCTGGATGTCCCGGCGCATCTGTTCAAATTGCTCCCGGGTGATCTCGCCCCGGGCGTACCGCTTCTTGAGGATATCCAGCGCCGATTCGCCCCCTCCCTGACTGTAGGGCCGGTCGGCATTTTGCCAGGGCGGCCTCCCCCCCCGACCAAAGATAAAATAGAGGCAGAGGACCAAAATAATCAGCAGGACGAAGGGCATAGCCATGGGAAAAAACCCCATGGGCCCCCACCAGACAGGTTCCGGGGGCATAATCTCCTCCATTCGGGCCGGGCGCCGTTGGATGAAATACAGGATCCTCTGCTGGCCAGCCACAGATTCGGTTTACCTATGATTTTAGCAATAAAAAGAAGAAGGGGAAAGAGGCTCCCCGGTTCGGCCAAGGGAGGCTTGGTGCTCCAACCGGGGCGGCATCCCGGCAGCCGCCGCCACTTGCCCCTGGCTTTGCAGGCCTGAGGGGATGATGTCCGGCCCGGCGGGAACCCCTGTTAGCCTGGTTGTCTTTCGCTTTGGCAGTCTTATAGTGAAGATAAAGTGCCGGGCGGCAGAGGCGAGCGCTTCCTGGCCAAGTTGCCCTCAGGGAGCAGGCGGACCTGAGACCGGGAAAAAGCGGCCGAGGTGTCGAGGGCGCCGCTGCCTCCCGCAATTTTCCCGGTGGGCAGGGGAATTTTGGGGTAAAATAACCAAAGTTCATCTCAAACAGCCAGTTGGATTATTCTTGTGGTGAAATCCCCGGAATATGACAGGACTGGGACAGGAACGGTGGTGTCCATCCGCGGCAGTGTGGTGGACGCGCATTTCGCCCAGAAGCTTCCCGCGATCAATCATCAGCTCGTAGCCGGTCCTGAGGGCAGGATCGTTATCGAGGTGGTGACGCACCTGAGTTCCGAGATCGTGCGAGGCATCGCCCTGACTCCCACCCAAGGGTTGGCGCGGGGCTCTCCGGTGCTGGACCTGGGTCACCAGTTGCGGGTGCCGGTGGGCCAAAGGCTTCTGGGCCGGATGTTCAACGTCTTCGGGACCGTAATCGATGGGAAAGAGGAAGTGGTGGGAGGCGAATGGCGCTCCATCCACCAGTCCCCCGTGCCTTTGAGCCAGCGCGCCGTGGTCTCGGAAATTTTAGAAACCGGCATCAAGGCTATCGACGTGCTGGCTCCCCTCGAACGGGGGGGCAAAGGCGGGTTGTTCGGCGGCGCCGGTGTCGGCAAAACCGTGCTTATCACGGAATTGATCCACAACATGGTGGGACGCCATCAGGGCATCAGTATCTTCTGCGGCATCGGCGAGCGCTGCCGGGAGGGGGAGGAACTCTACCGGGCCATGGCTGAGGCCGGAGTTCTGGACCGGACCGTCATGGTCTTCGGACAGATGAACGAGCCGCCCGGGGCCCGCTTCCGGGTGGGACACGCGGCTCTGACCATGGCGGAATATTTCCGGGATGACGCCAAACAGGATGTGCTGCTGCTGATCGATAATATCTTCCGGTTCATCCAGGCGGGCTCCGAGGTCTCCGGGCTCATGGGCCTGGTGCCTTCCCGCCTGGGCTACCAGCCTACTCTGGCCACGGAGATTGCGGAATTGGAGGAGCGTATCTGCAGCACCGCTGCGGGGGCCATTACCTCGGTGCAGGCGGTGTACGTGCCGGCGGATGACTTCACCGATCCGGCCGCCACCCATACCTTTGCGCACCTGTCGTCCTTTATTGTGCTCTCCCGGAAGCGAGCCAGTGAGGGCCTCTATCCGGCCATGGATCCGCTCCAGTCGGGTTCCAAGATGTTGGTGCCGCCCATCGCCGGGGAACGGCATTATCGTATTGCTCAGGAAGTCCGCCGCACCTTGGCGGGATACGAGGAATTGAAGGATATCATCGCCATGCTGGGGCTGGAGGAGCTTTCCCAGGAGGACCGGCGCACGGTATTCAGAGCCCGGAGGCTGGAACGCTTCCTGACTCAGCCCTTTTTCAGCACCGAGCAGTTCAGCGGCAAGCCGGGCAGGATGGTGCCTTTGGCCGATGCCCTGGAGGGATGTGAACGCCTCCTGAATGATGAGTTTGCCGATTATCCCGAAAGTTCCCTTTACATGATCGGCAAGATCGACGAAGCCAGAAAACCATGAGACTCAAAGTATTGCTTCCCACTGAGGTGCTGGTAGACGCAGAAGTGACCAAAGTGACCGCGGAAGCCGAAAACGGCTCTTTTTGCCTGTTGCCCCGGCATATTGATTTCGTGGCAGCCCTGGTGCCGGGCCTCCTTTCTTTTGTGACGGCCGGCAGCGGTCTGGAGGAATTCCTGGCGGTGGATGAGGGGATTCTGGTGAAGTGCGGCCCGGAGGTCCTGGTGTCCACCCGCCAGGCTATTCGAGGGCCCGAGCTCGGTACTCTGAAAACCGCCGTGGAGAAGACCTTCAAGGTTCGGACCGACCAGGAAAAACGAGCCCGTTCCGCCCTGGCCAACCTGGAAGCCAATTTCATCCGGCGCTTCCTTAAGCTGGAGGAATATGCCTGAATCGGATCCGTCTAGAGAAAGGCCCAAAGATGAAGGAACCGAGTTCTCCCGGCAGGTGGGCCGCAAAGAAGCCCGGAAGCTCAGGGCCAAAGGCCGCGGGAACCAGGGGGTGTGGTTCGGTTTGGGGATGTTCGGCCTCATCGGCTGGTCGGTGGCGCTGCCGGCCCTGGCCGGGGCGCTTTTGGGGGCCTGGATAGACCGCACCTGGCCCAGCCGCTATTCCTGGACCCTGATGCTGCTTCTGGCCGGCATCATCCTGGGGTCCCTGAACGCCTGGTACTGGGTGGGCCAGGAGCGCAAAAAAATCGAAAAGAACCAATAGGCGAAACGGCGATGGAGATCAGTCTGGATCAATGGGTGCTCTGGCAGCGGGGTCCGGTGCTGCTCAACGCCACCATCCTCTATACCTGGCTGGTGATGGTCCTGCTGACGGTGGGCTCCTGGCTGGTGACCCGCCGGCTTTCCAGCGGCCCCGGCATTTCCAAGTGGCAGAACCTGCTGGAGGTCCTGGTGGACGCCGTGCGGGAGCAGATCCGCCAGATCAGCCAGCAGGATCCCGGCCGTTACCTGGCCTTCATCGGCACCCTGTTTATTTTCATTTCGGTTGCCAATTTATTGGCTATTGTCCCCGGATACCACCCGCCCACCTATTCCCTGTCCACCACTACCGCTCTGGCCTTGTGCGTGCTGGCGGCGGTACCGATTTATGGCATTGCCCAACAGGGGCTGCGGGGTTATCTGAGCCACTACCTGCAACCTACCGCCCTGATGCTGCCTTTTCATATTCTTTCCGAGCTGACGCGGACCCTGGCCCTGGCGGTCCGGCTCTTCGGCAACGTCATGAGCGGGGCCTTGATCGGAGCCATTCTCCTGGCGGTGGTGCCGTTGTTTTTTCCCCTGGTCCTGCAATTGCTGGAACTGCTCATCGGCCAGGTCCAGGCCTTCATTTTTGCAGTACTGGCCACCGTTTATATTGCTTCCGCCGCCCAGGCCCATGAAGAGAGGATTAAGGTAACTTTGAACCGCACAGAAAACCGGGTGGGCACTAAAGCCAAGGAGGATGAAAACTCATGAGTGCGCTTGAAACTATCGGCATCGCGTCCATCATTATTGCCGGCCTGACGATCGCTATCGGCTCCATCGGCCCGGCCTTGGCCCAAGGCCGGGCCATCACCCAGGCCCTGGCCGCCATGGCCCAGCAGCCCGATGAAGCCGCCACCATCGCCCGCACCCTGTTTGTCGGACTCGCCATGATCGAATCCCTGGCCATATACTGTCTGGTGGTGGCCATGATCCTCATTTTTGCCAACCCCTTCTGGAATTACCTGGTCGCCAAGGCCGGAGGGTAAGAGCGTGCTCATCAATTGGTTTACCGTAGCTGCCCAAATCGTCAATTTTTTAATCCTGGTGGCTCTGCTGAAGCACTTTCTTTATGGCCCGATAATAGCCGCCATGACGGCCCGGGAAGGGAAAATCGCCGCCCAGTTGGCGGAAGCCGAGCAAAAGAAGCTGGAGATGGAGAAGGAGGAAGCCTCCTGGCGTCAGAAGCTTAAGGAAATTGAGGACCAGCGCCAAAAAATGCTGAGCGAGGCCGAACACCAGGCGGAGACCTATAAGAAGGAGCTTTTCACCCAGGCCCGGGAGGAAGTGGAGCAGCTTCGCCAAAAATGGGTGGCTGCACTTGCCCGGGAACAGGAGACTTTTCTCCAACACCTTAAGCAGCGGCTGGCCCAGGAGGTGGTGGCCATTTCCCGCCTGGCCTTGCAGCAAATGGCCAACCTGGAGCTGGAGCAACGCCTGACGGAGATTTTTCTGGAGCGACTCCGGCTGTTGGCGTCGGAGGAACAAGCAGCCATTCGAGAATCCGTCCCGAAGGCGGGGGGAGATTTGCTCATCACGACCGCTTTTGAGTTGTCCGAGGAATTTCGTCAGAAGATTGCGGCCCAGGTTCAGGAACAATTCGGCCGTGACCTGACTTTGCGTTTCGCCACTAACGAGGAATTGCTGGCGGGCATCGAACTGCTCACCAGTTCCCGCAAGCTCGCCTGGAGCCTGGGGAGCTTTCTGGATACGCTGGAAGAAAACCTTGCCCAGGCCTTCCAAGAATTGCAAAAGAATGAGGCCGCATGACCCGGGAATCACAGGATCTGCAAACCGTCTTGGACGAGACCGCTTTAGCGGTGGAAAGGGCTTTGAGCGCCTATCGGCCGGAGCTCCGCACCCAAGAGGTGGGCCGCGTGCGCTCGGTGGGTAACGGTATTGCCTTGGTGGAAGGCCTGCCGGGGGTGAGGGCGGAGGAACTGATCCGCTTTCCCGGGGGCTTTCAGGGGGTGGCTTTCAATGTCGACCCCAACGAGACGGGCGTCGTGCTCCTGGGAGAGAAGGTTGATTTGAAGGCGGGCGCGGAGGCTCGCCGCACGGGCCGGGTGCTGGATGTGCCGGTGGGGGAGGCGCTTTTGGGACGGGTGGTGGACGCTCTGGGGCGGCCCCTGGACAATCTCGGTCCCATACAGGCCCTGGCGCGCCGGCCAGTGGAGCGGGAGGCGCCCCCCATCATGGCCCGGGCCCCGGTATCCGTGCCTCTGCAAACCGGGTTAAAAGTGGTGGACGCCCTGGTGCCCATCGGCCGGGGCCAGCGGGAGCTGATCCTGGGGGACCGTCAGACGGGCAAAACCGCCATCGTCCTGGACACCCTGATCAATCAGAAGGACACCGGCGTCATCGCCGTTTATTGCGCCATCGGCCAGCGGGACACCTCTGTGGCCCAATTGATCGCCACCCTGCGGGAACAGGAGGTCATGGATTATTGCATCGTGGTGGTGGCCCCAGGGGAGGCTCTTCCTGGAATGCATTTCATTGCGCCTTACGCCGCCACCTCCATGGCCGAATACTTTATGGAGCAGGGCCGGGATGTTTTGATTATTTATGACAATCTGACCAACCATGCCCGTTCCTACCGGGAACTGTCCCTGCTGCTCCGGCGACCTCCGGGGCGGGAGGCCTATCCGGGAGATATTTTTTATATCCACTCCCGGTTACTGGAGCGCTCCACCCACCTGCGGCCGGAGCACGGCGGCGGTTCTCTGACCGCGCTGCCTGTGGTGGAGACCGAAGCCCAAAACATCGCGGCCTACATTCCCACCAATCTCATCTCCATTACCGACGGGCAAATTTACCTCACCCCCGGCTTGTTCCAGAAGGGGGTGTTCCCTGCGGTGGACGTAGGCAAGTCGGTCTCCAGGGTGGGTGGCAAAGCCCAGTTGCCTGCCTATCGGGCCGTGGCCGGGGACCTGCGCCTCATGTATTCCCAGTTTCAGGAGCTGGAAGCCTTTTCCCGCTTCGGCACCCGGTTGGATGAACGCACCCGAAAGACCCTGGAGCACGGCTACCGGGTCCGGGAGGTGCTCAAGCAGGCCCAGTTCGATCCCATGCCGGTGTCTCACCAGATTGCCGTGCTGCTGGCCGTGACCCAGGGACTGTTCGACGACATTCCCCTGGAGCGGGTGGGGGCCGCGGAACAGGCGGTGCGGCGCCTGCTCTGCGAACAGCTGCCGGAGGCTTGTCGGCGCATTGAGGCCGGAGAACAGCTCAGTGACGGAGAGCGCGATCTGATTTTAAGGAAAGCCAAGGAGGTCATCCTACTTTCCCTGGAGAAGACTGATGGAGACCATTGAATCCTTAAGAAGAAAGATCGAGGTTTCCCAAGAGCTGCAAGAAGTGGTGAAAACCATGAAAACCATCGCCACGGTCAGCATCCGGCAGTTTGACAAGGCCGTGGCGTCGCTGCGCCAGTTCAGCCATACCATTGAGCTGGGCCTCCAGATAGCCATGCGCGGCCACCAGGAGGAAAGGCTGCAGGCCCGGCCGGCTCCAGGCCGTCGCCTGGGCGCGATTCTTTTCGGCTCTGAGCTGGGCATGTGCGGCCAGTTCAATGAATCGGTGGTCTCTTTTGCCCTGGACAAATTTAATGAACTGCAAGTGGCGAAACAGGACCGCGCCATCATTGCGGTGGGAGCGAGGGTGGTCTCCCGCCTGGAAGAGGCAGGGGAACAAGCGGAGTCTTATTTTCCCGTTCCCGGGTCGGTCAGTGGCATTACCTCCCAGGTCCAGGAATTATTGTTGAAGATCGAGGCCTGGCAATGCCCAGGGGGAACGGGCCGGATCATGCTCTTTCATCACCAACTTATTTCCGGCGCGGCTTACCGGCCTCAGGCCGTGACCCTTTTGCCCATTGATCTGGACTGGCTGGAGGGCCTGGGACAAAGGCCTTGGCCTTCCCGGGTCCTGCCCACCTATACCCTGGCCCGCCCCCGGTTGGTTTACGCGCTTTTGGGTCAGCACCTCTTTATCTCCCTGTACCGGGCCTTTGCTGAATCCTTGGCCAGCGAAAACGCGGCGCGCCTCGCGGCCATGCAGGCGGCCGAAAATAACATCGAGGACCGCCTGAAAGAACTACGGTTGCATTATAACCAGCTCCGCCAGAGCACCATCACCGAGGAGCTTTTGGATATCGTCGCCGGCTTTGAAGCTTTAACCAGGAATTCCTACTAGGCATTGGTGCCGGGGATCTCCGGGAGAAGGCTGTAGAAAAGCCAGGATTTCTGGACATTACGGTCTGCAATCTGCAAACCTTGAGGTCCCCTCTTCCAGATCGCCTTTTCCATTTCCCTGTTAGAAAATTGCCAAAAAAGCGATAATCAGTACGATGCGCATCTTAGTGGTGGAAGATGACCCCAAAATCGCCTCCTTTATCATCAAAGGCTTGAAGCAGGCGGGGTATGCGGTGGACCATGCCGCGGACGGCCAGAAAGGCTTACACCTGGCCCTAACCGAGCCCTATGACGCGGCTGTCATTGACCTCATGCTGCCCAAACTGGACGGTCTGAGCCTGATTCAGGAAGTGCGTCGGCAAAAGGTTCAGGTTCCCGTGATCATCCTGAGCGCCAAGCGCACCGTGGATGACCGGATCAAGGGGCTGCAAAGCGGAAGCGATGATTATCTCATCAAGCCCTTTTCTTTTTCCGAGTTATTGGCCAGGATTCAAGCGCTTCTCCGCCGGAGCGGCGGCGCGGCGCCGGCCACCCGCCTGGAGGTGGGTGATCTGTCCCTTGACCTAATTACCCGCACGGTGAGGCGGGGGAATAGGGAAATTTTGCTGCAACCCCGGGAGTTCGCCCTGCTGGAGTACCTCCTGCGCCAACCCGGCAGGGTCGTCTCCAAGACCATGATCCTCGAGCATGTCTGGGAGTTGGACTTTGACCCTCAGACCAACGTGGTGGACGTGCTGGTCTGCCGTCTGCGGAACAAAGTGGACCGGGATTTTGAACCCAAACTGATCCACACCATCCGGGGAGTGGGATATGTCCTTAAGCTTCCTTAGCCATCTCCGGCAAAGGATCAGCGTCCGCCTGACCCTCTGGTTCTCAGCCATCTTTTGCCTGGGGTCCCTGGCCATCCTCCTCATTGCTTATTTTTCGCTGTCCTCGTCCCTGCGGCAACAAGATCACAAAAACATTCGGGCCGCTTTGCAGGAATATCGGGCTCAATATAAGGCCGGGAAACTCATCGCCCTGAGAAACGCCCTCAAGTTTGAAAAATCTGCCGGGAAACCCAATATCTTTTTTGTGAGGGTGGCTGGCCCCCACAACCAGACACTATTTTTGAACCTACCGGATCAATGGGCCGATTTTGACCTGAGCCGGTTGGAGGGTCCGGGTCAATTTCATGAGTGGATCAGACTCAAAGCGGCCAGGGAGGAAGATGTCCTGGAGGTCGCTTCCGCCAGGCTCCCGGATGCCTTTATCCTCCAGGTGGGAAAGAACACCGGAGAGCGGGAAGAACTCTTGGAACATTTTCACCGGGTGGCCTTGGGGGTGACCATCCCCGTCATCCTGTTGGGCTTGTTGGGCGGCCAGTTCCTGGCCGGGCGGGCGCTGAGGCCCATCCGGCATCTCATCCACACGGTGCAGACTATCACCGCCACGGGCAACATGACGACCCGGGCCTCGGTAGGGCCGACGGGAGATGAGTTGGACGAACTGGCCCGACTTTTCAACCAGATGCTGGACCGTATCACCGCTTTAATGAACGGCATGCGGCAGACCCTGGATAACGTGGCCCATGATCTGCGCAGCCCTCTTACCCGGCTGCGGGGCGTGGCGGAGACGGCATTGCAGGTCCAAGATCAGCCCGGCGCCTGCCAGGAGGCCTTGGCCGACTGCCTGGAGGAAGCCCAGCGCATCGCCACTCTCATCAATACTCTCATGGACATCGCCGAAGCGGAAACCGGGACGATGCGGCTGAAGCTCGGGGAGGTAAATCTCGCTTCCCTGCTCGGCGAAGTCAAAGATCTCTACCGCTACGTGGCGGACGAAAAGCAGATCACCCTTTCCGCCAGCTATCCTCCGGAGCTCCTGGTTACCGGCGATGCCGCCCGTCTGCGGCAAGCCCTGGCCAACCTGGTGGACAACGCCGTCAAGTATACCCCGACCGGGGGCCGGATAGAAGTATCCGCGGCGGTGGCGGGGCCTTGGAGAACGGTCACCGTTCAGGATAACGGCCCAGGCATCTCTCCGGAGGATCTTCCCAAAATTTGGGACCGGCTCTATCGGGGCGATAAAAGCCGATCCCAGCCCGGCCTGGGGTTGGGTCTAAGCCTGGTTAAAGCCATTATTCAGGCCCACGGGGGCCGGGTGGAGGCGGCGAGCCGGACTGGAGAAGGATCCAGGTTTGTAATATACTTGCCGGCATAGGCCTCTTGTCTTATATTTCCCACCGTATGTCCCCACCTTTCATTCTTGTAATGTTGCTGCAAGCTTCCGGCAACCTTCGTCCATTAGAATAGCTCCAGAAGCACCTTGAGCCCAAGAGGCAAATCAACGGGTGCAGAAGGAGCAATATGATGACCGGAAAGAGGCAAACAATGAGATTCGGTGTGGTTGTCCTGGCCCTGGCAGCTCTGGGGGCCATGGGGTCAGGTGGTTGGGCCGTGGCCGGCCGATCTGAGCAGGGTCCGAATTACTCATGCAGCATCAAGGTGCCGGAACCGGAGCCGGCCGATCTGGCTGCGCTGGCCAAAATCACCGCGGACCAGGCCGTAGCCGCCGGCCAGGCGGCTTTTCCAGGCGCCAAAGTGGAAAAGGTGGAGCTCGAAAATGAAAACGGCTGCCTGGTTTATGAAGTGCATCTCAGCAATGGCATGGAACTCAAAGTGGATGCGGGCAACGGCAAGGTCGTGCACCAGGAGCTGGAAAAAGACGAGGAACGTCGGGAAGGCCCGAAAAAAACAGGAGAAAAGTGACCTCTGACTAAAGGTGTGGCCCAGGGTGGGGAAAGTCCTTCCCCCATCCTGAGCCCAAATTTTGCCAATTTGTAATGTTGCGGAAAGGTTGTGGTAATCTTCCTGAGCTATGATGAATCACAATAAACCTGCCATAAGAAGGAGAAAAACCTATGAAAACTGCCGTTCGAGTCGGGGTCGGGGTTTTGGCTATAGCCCTGCTGTGCAGCGGGTCCGCTTTGGCGAAAAAAGATAAAAAGGGCGGGGGTCCCCAAGTCCCCCCGGTTATCACTGCTGAGCAAGCCAAAGCCACCGTGACTGCGGCCATACCCAAACTGACGGTGGGGAAGCCTTTTAGCAAACAGGGCAAAAAAGGGGATATCAAATTTGAGGTGCCCCTATCGTTGGAAGGAAAAATTGTCGCCAAAGTGCGGCTGAACCCCGCCACCGGGGAGATTCTCACCAAGGGGCAGAATCCTTTCATTCAGAAGCTGTCAATCACTCCGGAACAAGGAACTAAGGCGGTGGAAGGAATTGTCCACGATCTCCAGGTGGGGCCCCCTTGGTTGGGAAAACAGGGAGACTGGAAGGTCCCTCTACTTTATAAAGGGGCCATCATCGCCGAGATGAGTGTCCATGGCCAGAACGGCTCCATCCTGCCGGACTGGAGAGCTTCTAAGGACGCCACCATGTTTGGGAATTAAACTGAAAGGTCTAATCCGAGACGTCTGAAGTCCTGGATACCTTGGGCCCTTTTGGGAAACGAACCATGAAAGGACTTTGGGAAGTGCCAGGCCGGGGGAGGTTGGCGCTGGCCTGGCTGGCGGTTCTGCTTGAGGTGGCAGCCGGCTTTGCGGGAATGTCCCCCCCTTTTTCCGCAGAGCCGGCCAGCCCCCAGGGTTTCCCTCCTTCATGCAGCATCAGGGTGCCGGAGCCGGAACCCGGCGATCTCACCTCCCTGGCCAGGATTCCAGCCGAGACCGCCATGGCTGCGGCCCTGGCGGCATGCCCAGGCTCCCGGGTTAACGCGTTGGCATTGGAAAACGAAAATGGTTGCCTGGTCTATAGCGTGCTTTTAAGTAACGGCCTGGAGGTGAAGGTGGACGCGGGCAACGGCCAAGTGCTCCGGGTCGCACCGGAAAATGATGACGAAGATCTGGAAACAGAAATCCAGGTAAGGAAGCGTAAAGCCCGTTAACCTTATCAGCTCTATCGCGGTTATCCAAATGGCCTGAGGCTCTTTGCAGGTGTATCGGGATGGAGGTGTATCAGGATGCAAACAAGGCTACCATGGCCACCCCCAGAAAATAGAGGGGCTGGCCCAGAAGGGCCAACCCCTTGAAATCAGTGGCGCGCCCGGAGGGATTCGAACCCCCGACACACGGATTCGTAGTCCGTTGCTCTATCCAGCTGAGCTACGGGCGCGGGTTGGCGGCTCGTGGCCAGGCGCCGGTCTCAAGCACCTAATAAATGTATCCCCATCCTCAAAAAAGTCAACCGCCAAGGCCTTAAAAATCAGTTTAAGACTCAGGATACCCTACCGTAGTTTTCAAGGCTGTCCGGCGGGCAGTTTCTTGGCCGCCAGGGCCAGCATCACGTAAGACCAGCCGCTGAAAATCAGGTCAATGCCGATGAACAATCCGATGATCCATAGCCCGGAGTAAGGCCACTCCTGCTTGATCAACAGGCCCAGGATGAAACTGATAACGCCGCTGAGGGCCACCCAGCCCCAATTGGGAAAACGCATTGACAGGGCCGCGATGAACCGGAAAATACCGATCACGATAAAATACATACCCATGATAAAGGTCAGGATCAGGGCGCCGGCGGCAGGGGAACTCACCAGGTGGAAACCGACCACCACGGCCAGGATGCCCAGAAAGAGATGGAGGAAAAATCCGCCCCATCTGGGCTGCCAGAAAGACTGCACGGCTTCAATGGCCCCCACGGCTACGAGGATCCAGCCGAAGAAAAGCACTGACAGGATAGTGGCCGCCACATCATAGATAATGGCCAGGCTGCCGGCGATGATCAGGACAATGCCAAGGGCCAGGAACCAACCCCGGTTTTTCTGGAAATCTTCCAAGCTGTAACCCCCTAGCGGGCCGATGGTGCTGAAAGGTGCAGGTGCATCAGTCATGCTGCCTCTCCTCTGTTGATTGAGGTTGAAGGTTTTGCCTGGCTGTGGTTGAACCTGGGTTTTATGGTTCAATGCCTTAGCAAGTTACATTATCCACAGGGCTAACCAGGTCTTAGGTTTGGAATCACATATTGCTACAAGTAATTACTACTGGCGGTAATGCAAGGACCTGGTAAAAATAAAGGGCGCGGCAAGAGGAAAGGCCCGGGCGCGCGGCTGATGGCGCGCCCGGACCCATGCCCTCAAAGCCGGCGCTACGTTTAAAAGCAGTGAATGGTGGCGTTTTCCAGGGCAGGATTCAGAGTTTGCCTGGAATAAAGGCTGTTATTATGGATAAGGGCAAAGGCCATGGAGCTGACATTATTTGAGAAGATGGAGGCCCCGGAGCTGCGCCGGTATTTGGAGTTTCTGCTCTGGCATTACCGGGTGGTGGACGCTTTCTGGTACCTTTACGTCCGCGAGGAGTTCAATGAGGCCACCGCAGACCGCCTGAACGAACGGGTATGGCAACGGGTGTCGGTTCTGGGGGTCAAGGACATCGTGCGCCGGTTTGACCTAAAGGAGCGGGGCTTGGCGGGCTTTGTCAAGGCCTTGCACTATTGGCCCTGGCATATCCTGGTGGGGTATCGGATCGAAGCCCGGGCCGAGGAAGTCATCCTGAGCGTGCCCTCCTGTCCCACGCAGGAGGCCCGGCTCAGGCGGGGGCTGGGGGAGTACCGCTGCAAGGCCATGCACCAGGCCGAGTTTGACAGCTTTGCCCGGGAAATCGACCCACGCATCCGGACGGAATGCATCTTTGCGCCGCCCGATCCCCATCCTCCGGACTTATTCTGCCAGTGGCGCTTCTCTCTGGAGGAAGGGGGGGCTGAAGCGCAGTCCGGAGAGAGCTGAGTCTTCATTTTTGAGTCTTCATTTTCGCCCCCCTGGCCCACTGCGGCCAGGATATGCCGGCCAGGCCTGTTACTTGTCTTCCGCCCCTTCTTTGGCCCGTATCTCCTGGCCGCCGATCTTGCCGGTCATTTTTTTCTGGTTAAGGGTTTCTGCGGGCCTTGGCATATTCTTTTCAGCAGTCTGGTCTTCCCGGACCGGGGGGGCCATCCGGGGTCGGGGCGCGGACTTGGGCGGCGCGGCCGCGGGAGGGGGTTGGGGCTTGGAGGAGGGTTGCTCCTCGGCCGGCGCCGGGATGGCGAAACAGAGCATTAACCACCCGAGAAACAAAATCTTCAGAAAAGAAACGGAATTTTTCTTACAAGAATCGGACACAGTTTCCTCCTTTTATCAAGCCCCTCCGTAAGCCGAAAGTCCAAGGTCCAGAGTCTAAGATGCCGGGAACCGTCAGCCGGGCTGCTTTTCAGGGCCTGTTGCCTCAAGTCCCAGGATTTCGCAGACCTCCACCGGCTCCCGGCGGCCCTTGACCAGGACGGTGCGGCTGTCGCCCACCACCACGCCGGGGTGGGCCGCAATCAGGGTAGCACGGCTGGCCACAATGGTCCAGCCCAATTCCTTGGACAGGCCTTCGAGGCGGGAGGCGGTGTTCACCGTGTCGCCGATCGCCGTGTATTCCAGGCGTTTGGGGGAGCCGATATTGCCCACCACGGCTTCCCCGGTATGGAGTCCCACCCCGATTTTGAACTGGGGCAACGCCAGCCCCGGAAAGCGCTGGCCCAGCCACCCCTGGAATTCGCGGGCCGCGGCCACCAGATCCAGGGCCGCTGCTATGGCGCGGCGGGCGTGGTCCGGGTGGGTTGCGGGGGCTCCGAATACCGCCATGATCGCATCCCCCACAAATTTGTCCACTGTGCCCCCGACGGCCAGGATAGGCTCGCAGGCCCGGGTGAAGTAGCGGTTGAGCATCTCCACCACTTCCCCCGGCGTCAGGCTCTCGGAGATGGTGGTGAAGTTGCGGATATCAGAAAAAAGCACGGTCACGCGATAAGCCTCGCCCCCCAAATCAGGCTTGGCCCCGTCGGCCAGGAGCTTGTCCACCACTTCGTCGGAGACATAGCGACCGAACATCTGGCGCAGGCGGGCCCGCTCCCGCTCCTCCCCGGTGAGGCGCAGACCCAGTACCCCCACATACCCCAACGCCAAAGCGCCCTGCACCCGGGCCACCGGCAGGAGAAGGTAGGAGAGAAACAGACCATAGCCTAAACCAGCCGCCAGGAAGGCCAAAGCAGCCAGGGCGGCCAGCCCTTGGCGGCTGGATAGGCGGAAAAACAGCCAAAGGCCCGCCGCCAGAAACCCAGCCAGGACGCCCAGGTCCACGAACCGGGGGACATTCCGGGGAGCCTTGCCGCTGAGGATAGTCTCCACCACGTTGGCGTGGATTTCGGCGCCGCTCATATATTTCCCCTCCCAGGGCCAAAACCCCAGAGCATAGGGAGTGGGATGCATGTCCTGGCTGCCGCTGGGCTCATAGGTGACGATGACCACCTTGCCTTTGAGGGTTTCGTGCAACTGCTGGTCCTGGTTGGCGCCCGGGGTCAGCAGGCGCTCAACCGGGATTCTTGCAAAGGTGCCGGGGGCCTGTGGCAGGCCGGGGGTGCCGAGGCGTCCGGGCGGACCTGCAAAGCCGATGCGGGGGAAGGCCGCCTCATCGCCTTCTGTCTTTCCAGACCAGATTTTCAGACGGGGATCATTCCTGAGACGGGCAAGCTCGGCCCGGGGATTGAGACCCTGCCAGCGGCCGGCCAGCAGATAAGGAAGGGTAAGGTAAACCGAGCCGGCGTTGTCCTCCAGGGCCGGCACGTAGCAGCGCACCGCGCCGTCTTCATCCTGAACCAGGTTGATCAGCCCGATGTGCCCGGGAAGGTCCGGGAGCGCTGCGGCGAATTCGTCCACCGGCAGGAGAATCAGGCTGTGGCCCTGCTTTTCCACGAGTCTTCCTGCTACCGCGACGTTTCCGGCGGCCAATTGCTCCTTGAAGGGCCGGTCATAGTTAAGGATGGCCTCACCCGCGGGGAGATTCACCTTTTTCAGCCAGGATTCGAGGCTGACCCGAAACAGGTAGTCCAATCCGATGGCCTTGGCCCCGTGGGCCTGGAGCACCTGAAGGACCCGGGTCCAGTACGGGGTCCAGGCCACCAGGGGTTCATCGGGGTGTTCCTCCAGGGTGGCGTCGCCCACGGCCACGATGACCACGTGCTGCGGCGGGTAGCGCAATCCGGCCGCCTGGTGCCAGAGATCCTGGTAAAAATATTCCGGTTTGGCGAGCCAGCCGGTGAATGCCAATCCCTGCATGGCTGCGATGACCAATAAAAAAAGACCCAGGCCGAGAACAAGTTTTTTGGTCATCGCCATTTCAAAAAATCCAAGGTCCAAGGTCTAAAGAACTTTCTGCAAGTTTTCCCACTATTCTTCAGTTGCTGACTTCTTGGGACGAAAAGTCTGGGCGATGAGCTCCTCGCTGGCAGTGTAGGGATCGGTGCGGCGGTCCAGGATATCCTCCAGGATGGTGCGCAGGCGGTCGTCCTGGCTGAGAAAGGCGACCAACCGGGCGAAGACCCCTTCTTTGAGCAGCTCCAGAAACTCCTGACGCACCCGTTCCCGCTGCGCGGCGCGCAGGGCCTGGCCCCCTTCCTGGGCCAGATAGGCTTGGTGTTCCTGGATGCCGGCCAAAAGTTCGGCCACGCCTTGGTCTCTCCTGGCCTGGGTGAGATAGATCCTGGGCATCCAGGGCGGGGTTTCCCGGGCAAAGCGAAGGTCCAGCATGGTGACCAAATCCTGGTAGGTGCGCTCCGCGCCTTCCCGATCGGCCTTGTTCACCACCAGGATGTCCGCCACTTCGAGAAGACCCGCTTTCAGGGCCTGGATATCGTCGCCCAGGCCGGGGACCGTGACCACCAGGGTGGTGTAGGCGGTGGCCGCGATTTCCACTTCGTCCTGGCCCACTCCCACGGTCTCCACCAACAGGTAGTCTTTGCCCATGGCGTCAAGGACGGTCAGAACCGCTCGGGCCGAGGCCGTAAGTCCGCCGAAATGCCCCCGGGTGGCCAGCGACCGGATGAACACTCCGTCGTCAGTGGCGTGACGCTGCATGCGGATGCGGTCCCCCAGGATAGCACCGCCGGAAAAGGGACTGGTGGGATCCACCGCCACCACTCCCACGGTTTTTCCCTGGGCCCGGAGGTGCTGGATAAGTCGGTCCGTCAGGGTGCTTTTGCCCACCCCGGGGGAGCCGGTGATGCCGATAATGTGGGCCCGGCCGGTCTTGGGATAGAGGTGTTTCAAAATCTCCCGGGCCTCCGGGACGCCGTCGTCCAGGTCCCGTATGAGCCGGGCCGCGGCCCGCACCTCCCCGGCCAGGATGCGTTCGACCGTCGCTCTCACTTCAGCTTCTGGCATGCGCTACCTCGTCTTCTTAGTTTAGCACTCCTTATGAACCAATTTACCTGGAGATCCAAGGGACCTAGGGCAAAACCCGGCCGAAACCCGGAGACCAAATGGAGCCGCAGCCTTTAGGCTGCGCTTCAAGGGATGGCCGGAATAAACTAATATTTCGCCGGTTGAAGCCTGCGGCTGCATGTTTCTTTCAGAAATCGGCGTCCCCCCTGAAAATTAGCGGTTCCCCCCGGGGGAAAAGAGGGTGCTAACCTTGACTTCTTAAGTTTGGCGTGCCGGTTCCAAGAGGGGACTTTTGTTGGGGGCCCGCGAACTGCATCACTGCCGCTTATCCACGATGCGGACCGCCTTGCCTTCGTTTCGGGGGAGCGTGTTGGGCTCCACCAATTCCACGATAGGGGTGACCAGAAGCTCGCTCTTCAGGGCCTCGGTGATGCGCTTGCGCAAGCCGGCCAGGTATTTCAAGTCCTCCCGGAAAAAATCCTGCCGCACTTCCACCTTGACGTGCATCTGGTCGTTGAAATTTTCCCGGGTAAGCTCCACCAGGTAATTGGTGTGGACTTCCGGGAGGGCCATGAGGACCTTCTCAATCTGCATGGGAAAAACATTGACGCCCTTGATTATGATCATATCGTCGGAGCGGCCCCGGATGCGGGACAGGCGGCGGGCCGAACGGCCGCAGGGGCAGGGGCGGTCGTCATAGGAGGCCAGATCCCGGCTGCGATAGCGCAGGATGGGCATCCCTTGGCGGGTGAGGTTGGTAAAGACAAGTTCCCCGACCACTCCAGGGGGCACGGGCTCCAGGGTCTGGGGGTCCAGCACTTCCAGGAAGTAGGCGTCCTCCCATACATGCATACCGTTTTGTTCCGGACACTCAAAGGCCACCCCCGGACCGTTCATTTCCGACAAGCCGTAGGAGTTGTAGGCCTTGAGGCCATAGGCTTCTTCGATGCGTCGGCGCATGTCCTCGGTATGGGGTTCGGCCCCGACGAACGCGATCCGTACAGGCAGGTCCCGGGGGTCCAGACCCTCGGCGGCAAAGGTGTTGAGCAGGTAAAGGGCGAAGCTGGGGATAATGTGGATCACGGTGGTCTGAAAATCGCGCATAAGCTGGACCTGGCGCTTGCTGTTGCCGGCCCCGGCGGGAATGGTGAGGCAGCCCAGACGCTCGGCGCCGTAGTGGAACCCCAGGCCCCCGGTGAACAGGCCGTAGCCCATCATATTCTGGAAGACGTCCCCGGGCCTGACGCCGGTCATATACAACGAGCGGGCCAGAAGGTCCGCCCAGGCGTTGATATCCTCCCGGGTATAATAGATGACCGTGGCTTGGCCGGTGGTGCCAGAAGAGGCGTGCAGGCGCACCAGCCGGTCCCGGGTCACGGTGAGCATATCCCGGCCCCGGGATCTAAGGTCGTCCTTGGTGGTAAGGGGAATTTTCCTGATATCCTCGAGGGAGTGAAAGTTCTCCGGCGTGACCCCGGCCTGAGCCAGGCGCTCCCGGTAAAAAGGGCTCCGGGCGGCCCGGCGCAGCGTCTCCCGCAGCCGGGTCAGTTGCAGTTCCTTCAGCCTGGCGGGCTCCAGGGTTTCAATGGCGGCATCCCAATACACGTAGTCTCTCCTGCTTCAAGTGGTCAATGTGATCTTCGTTTTTATCCTGAGGGAGGGCGCCCTGTCAAGGAAAGCCCCAAGGCCAATGTTTCCTTGGTTACGGAACTGAAGTCTGCTACAATCCCGGATAATCCGGATTCTGGCGATCCCAGGCGCTTTTTGCAGCCGCTTCCCTGCACCTTTCGCGCAAAGGACAGTTTATGAAAGTCGTGATGGCCCAGTTAAACCCCGTGGTAGGGGATATCTCCGGCAATCTGGCGAGAATGGCCGAAACCCTTGAATCCTGCCCCGCGGAGGCCGACCTGGTTGTCTTTCCGGAGCTCTTCCTGGTGGGCTACCCGCCCCGGGACCTGCTGGAGCGTCCCGCATTTATCCGGAGAAGCCAGCAGGCTCTGGAGGAAGTGTCACAGCTCTCGGCCAAATATCCCCAGACCGGCATCCTGGTGGGCGCCCCCCGGGCCACCCGCCTGGAGCGGGGTAAGGGCCTGGCCAACGCGGCCTTTCTCTTCTTTCAGGGCAAGCTCCTTTTTTTCCAGGACAAATCCCTGCTGCCGACTTACGACGTCTTTGATGAAAGCCGCTACTTCGACCCGGCCCAGGAGATAAAGACCGCTCCTTTCAAGGGGGAAAAGCTGGGGATTTCCATCTGCGAGGACGCCTGGTGCGGCCTGGAGTCATGGTGTCGAAGGTACTACGACTGGGATCCTGTAGAATTCCTGGCCCGGGCCGGCGCCACGGTCCTCATCAACCTATCGGCCTCACCCTATCAGGTCGGTAAAGAAGAAGTGCGCTACTGCCTCATTGGGGCCCAGGCCCGGAAATATGAATTGCCCTTCGTGTATGTCAACCAGGTGGGCGGCAATGACGAGCTTATCTTTGACGGCCACAGCCTGGCCTTTGACCCCCAGGGGGAACCCCAAGTGCTCCTTCCCGGTTTTGAAGAAGCCGTGACCCTGGCGGACACCGGGCAAACCGGCACCCCGGGCCTTTATGTCCCCATGGAGCCCATCGCGGCAGTGCACGAGGCCCTGGTCCTGGGGTTGCGGGATTACCTGCGCAAAACCGGCTTCACCCAGGCGGTGGTGGGCCTGTCCGGCGGGGTGGACTCCGCGGTGGTCTGTTCCTTGGCCGTGACGGCCCTGGGTCGGCAAAACGTCCTCGGGGTGGCCATGCCCTCGCAGTTCTCCTCACCGGGGAGCCGGCGCGACGCCGAACAACTGGCCCGCAATCTGGGGGTGGCTTTCCGGGTGGTTCCCATTAACCCGATCTATGAGGCCTACCTGCAAGCCTTCCGGGACCTCTTCCCCGTGGACCGGGTGGACGTTACCTTGGAAAACATCCAGGCCCGCATCCGGGGCAATATCCTCATGGCCCTGTCCAATCGCTTCGGCCACCTGGTGCTGGCCACAGGGAACAAGAGCGAACTTTCCGTGGGCTATTGCACCCTGTACGGCGATATGAGCGGGGGGTTGAGCGTCTTGGGGGATGTGCCCAAAACCATGGTGTACGAACTGGCCCGTTTCATCAACCGGCGGCAGGAGGTCATCCCCGTCAGCACCATAACCAAGGCTCCGTCCGCAGAATTGCGCCCCGAGCAAAAAGATCAGGACACCCTGCCGCCTTACGAAATACTGGACCAGATTATCCAGCTGTACCTGGTGGAAGCCCGTTCCTGCGAAGAAATCGTGGCGCGGGGGTTTGACCCGGAAACCGTGGGCTGGGTCATCCGGGCCATCGACATCAACGAATACAAGCGGCGGCAAGCCGCGCCGGTCCTGAAAGTGACCTCCAAGGCCTTCGGCATGGGCCGCAGGCTTCCCATTGCGGCGAAGTATGAGGCGTAAACCCCCCCCCATCTAAAAGCTGACAGTTAAGAGCCGATAGCTGAGAGCGGTCAGCCAATGATACCTCTCACTCCGGTATGGTGGCGTGGCGGCCGACGGAAAGGTCGTGGATGGGAATAATGATATCCGCGGTGTCTTTGACCCGGTGGATGCTCTCGTAGGCCTCGCGCAGGTTCAGGTGGACCCCGCAAGGGACCAGGGGGCCGGAAGCGGGGAAGTTCTGTTCATTGCAACAAAACCCGGTGATCACGGCCTTGCCGGCCTTGGTGTTGACCACCACGGACTGGCCCCCGGGAGTGTGGCCCGGGGTGAGCATGACCGAGATTCCGGGCACGATTTCCTGGTCTCCCTCCACCAGGACCACCTCCACGTCGTCCAGCAAATCCGGGAAGAAGCGGTGATCCGGGGGGTAGGGGTTTTTAAAAAACTCGTACTCGGCCTTTTGCACGATGACCCGGGCCTTGGTGCATTTGTAATCGTTCTCGCAGTGATCATTGTGCAGATGGGTGTGAATGATGAGGTCGATATCCTCGGGGGTGAGGTTATAGGAGGCCAGGGCTTCTTCGAATTCCTGGATCTTCAAGCCATAGCGCTCCGCCACCTCGTCCGGAACTACAAACTGCTCTAGTCCAGTGTCCACCAAGATTTTCTCCGGCCCGCCCTCCAGGTAGAACACATAGATGGGAATCCAGATTCGCTTGCCGTAGCCCTTGAGGTAGGTCATGATGCCCTGGTCGGTTTCGTTGGCGCCCACCACCAGTGGATGAATAAGATACTCGGTCATGAAAAAGTCTCCTTCTGCTTAACGTAATGGCAAGTTCGAGGTCTAATCAGTTGATGCCTCCGCCCTTCCCATAAAAGGTCGAAGGCCGAAACCGGGTCGACTGCGCGTCCGAATCTTTTCTGATTATACGGCAAGAAGGCTCAAGCGGGCTTCCTCCTGGAAAAAATTTTACCAGCGCCGGAATCGTGGCCTCCTGGTGTTACTTAAGGTAAAGCTCAACAAAATCCTTCAAGGAGATGGAGGCATGCACAACCGAAGCAGGAAAAATCTCAAAATGATTTTGGGTATGGCGTTGGTCCTCTGCCTGGCAGGGGCGACCTCGGCTTTTGCCTTTCGCGGCATGGGCTGGGGCATGGGAATGCGCGGGATGATGATGAATCTTACCCCGGAGCAAGCCGCCCAGGTGTTTGACCTGAGGCAGAAATTCATGAATGATACGGCGGAACTGCGGAAGAACATGATGATCAAGCGCGCGGAGCTGGCCCAACTCTATAAAGCGGAAAAGCCTGATGAGAAGGCCATCCAGGCCAAGGTCAAAGAGCTGGGGAATCTCAGGACCCAGTTGATGGAAAAGGCTGTGGCCCAGCGGTTTGCCCTGCAAAAGATCGTTCCCGAAGCTGCGTGGCCCATGATGGGTCCGGGAATGGGTCCACGCGGCGGCCTGTGCCCTCCGGGCGCGGGTTTCTGCCCGGTCCCCGGCCCGGTTCAAGGTAAGGGGCCAGGCCCAGGAGCAAGCCTCATGCAGTCCGACTCCGATTATCTGGCCGACTACGCCTACAACCCGGATTTGGACTAGCTGCAATGGAAGAACCCGAAGGTAATCTCTGATTTCAAGTTTTGCTTGGGCGCCGGGGGTTCAGGCCCCCTGCGTCCACCTGACAGTTGTTCAGGTCGCCACAACCTCAGGGGGGAGGTCGCCTTGGAAAACCTGGCAATTATCATGGTGTGCGTAGGCATCCTGGCCCTTATTTGGACCTCCGTGCGCACGGATCAGGGGCGCAACCGGCGAAAACCGGGAAAATAAGCATGCTTCCTGATCTTTCACAAGCCTAAGCTTTCTCGCCAAACCTCCTTTCTTCTTCGAACGGGGGGCAGCCGCCGCGCCGGCCCCTTTATTGGCCTCCTGAGAGTTTGAATCATCAAGCCCTCAGGAACCAGCAAAAGCCCCCTGAGTTCAATTACCCCATTGGGCCCAAACCTCTGAAATTTCCAGAGTCCGCCTTTCCGAAACTTTTCCCGCAAGGCTATCGCCTTTCGTCTTAACTTGCAAAAAGGGTTAAATGGGATTATTTTATAAAAGAATAAGGTATTTTCGGGTTCTTTATGAAGATCAGACGGATTTGCACGTTCCCGGACCCGGTCCTCAAGACCCGGGCCAGGGAAGTCACTGACATCAATGGCGATTTGCAGGAACTCATAGATGACCTGGGAGCCACCATGTACGCGGCCCCGGGGTTGGGGCTGGCGGCCAACCAGGTGGGTGATCTGCGCCGGGTCATTGTCTTTGACGTCTCGCCTCAAGAAGGTCCCAAGGACCTGCAGGTCATTGTCAACCCCTGCATCACCGAGCGCGAAGGGGAATTGCTTCACAACGAGGGATGCCTGTCCATCCCGGATTATTCCGCAGAAGTACGGCGCAGTTCCCGGGTGTGCGTCACCGGGGTGGACCGCCACGGCAAGCCCATCCAATTTGAGGCCGAAGGTCTCAGGGCCGTAGTGTTGCAGCACGAAATCGACCACCTGGACGGCATCCTTTTCATTGACCGGATCAGCCGCCTGAAACGGGGGCTGTACCTTCGCAAGTTGAAAAAGCAGGCGGCGGGCAGGTGAAGAAAAGACCCTGGCGTGTCATCTTCCTGGGCACTCCCCAGTTTGCCGTGCCGTCTCTCAAAGCTCTTCTGGACGCAGGCGAGGACATAGTCGCGGTCATCACCCAGCCTGATCGGCCCCGGGGCCGGGGGCAGAAGGTGAGCCCCTCGCCGGTGAAGGAATTGGCCCTGAAGCACGGGTTGACCGTCCTCCAGCCGGTGCGGCTCAAGGACCCGGCGTTTGTGGCCACCCTCAGGAGCTTGGCGCCGGAGCTCATGATCGTCACCGCCTACGGCCGCATCCTCACCCATGAGATGCTGGCCATCCCCAGCGTGGGGTTTTTAAACGTGCATGCCTCCCTCCTGCCCCGGCACCGGGGGGCGGCGCCCATCAACTGGGCCCTTATCCGGGGTGACCGGGAGACCGGGGTCACCATTATGTGGGTGACCTACGAAGTCGACACCGGGCCCCTGTTCCTTCAGAAACGGGTGCCCATCGAGCCTTCGGACAATGCCGGTACGTTGGCCGCCAAGCTGGCGGAAGAGGGCGGCGCGCTCCTGGTGGAGGCCCTGGATAAATTGCGCCGAGGGGAAGCAGTCAAAATCCCCCAGCCCGACAGCGGGGTTACTTATGCGCCCCCCATCACCCCCGAGATGCGCCTGATAGACTGGGAACAGCCCGCTCCGGAAGTGGCCGGCTGGATTCGGGGGCTTGACCCCAGACCCGGCGCTTACACCCTTTGGCAGGGAAAGCGCTTGCGGCTCTTCGGGGCTCGGGTGGAAAAGGCCGAAGGGCGGGTGGCAGCCCCGGGCACGGTTCTGGGAGTGATCGGGGGCAGGCTGGAAGTGGCCTGCGGCCAAGGCACAGTGAGCCTGAAGGAGTTGCAGCAGGCCGGCCATAAGCGACTGGCGGCGGAGGCCTTTTTGCGTGGGCAGAATCTTTTCGGTCAGGTTTTGGGATAAAATAACCGTATGCCGGAAAGACCTCCAATTCTGAACGGCGGCAATTCCATTCGGCCCCAGAAACGCATTTTTCTGGCGCTGCTGGCTGTCACCTGCCTTCTGTTCACCCTGATCCTGGGCCTTCTCTGGTACGTCCCCTATGTAGGTCTGGCCAACATCAGCAAACACCTGCCCCTCATCCTGGGCGTGGTATTCGGGGTCATCCTGGCCCTGGTTTTTGCCGGGGTGGCCATCCTGGCCTTCACCGTGCTTCTGGGCCGGGACCTGCCGTTCTCCCGCAGCCTCCGGGGAGTGCTGGTCAAGGTGCTCCTGCCCCTGATGAGCGGGATCGGGAAGCTCTTCGGGGTCTCCAAGGACCAGGTGCGTCGGTCTTTCATCGAAATTAACAACCAGTTGCTTTTAGCGGCCCACCCCCGGGCCACCCCTGACAAGCTGTTACTTCTGATGCCCCACTGCCTGCAATTCCACGAATGCAAGTTTCGCATTACAGGTAACGTGGTGCACTGCCAGCGCTGCGGGAAATGCGATATCTGCGGCCTGGCGGAGCTTTCCGAGAAATACGGGGTAGGGCTGGCCGTGGCCACCGGCGGGACCCTGGCCCGGCGCATCGTGGTGGAGCGCCGCCCCAAACTCATCATCGCGGTGGCCTGCGAACGGGACCTGGCCAGCGGCATTCAGGACAGCTACCCCCTGCCTGTGTTCGGTATCACCAACCGCCGGCCCCACGGCCCCTGCTATGACACCGAGGTGGACCTGGCCCGGGTGGAGGAGGCGCTGAAGATCTTTCTGCTACCCCAGGCAAATTAGCAGTCAGACAGGGGAAATAACGCGCTGTCCTGTTGCAGTCGCTCCAGCAAAGGAGTTTTACTCCTTTTTATTGAGGATTGAGGCTCTCCCCTGGAATCCTCTTGATAACGGGGAAAATAACCACCTTTTCCCACCGATATTTTCTAAGATAGTTCCAAATCGGGGGAGCATGATACTGCCTTGAAACCTGGCCCCTCACAGCCCTCCGCCCGGGAATTGGCCCTGCATATCCTGGCCACCGCCCAGGCCCAGAACCGGCACGTGGAGGACCTGCTTGCCGAGGTCCTCAAAAAACATCCGAATCTCCCCCGGACCGAGCGCGCCCTCTTGCTGGAACTGGTCCAGGGCGTCAAGCGCTGGGAACTGCGCCTGGACTACGTGCTCTCCCGGCTTTCCCGCCTCCCCTGGCGCAAGGTCCACCCCCTGGTGCGCCAAATCCTGAGGCTGGGGGCTTACCAGATTCTGTTTCTTAATAAAATACCGGTTCATGCCGCGGTGGCGGAAGCCGCCAACTTGGCCCGGAGCCGCCGGCTGCCCGCCAGCCACGTGGGCTTCACCAATGCCATTCTGCGGCGGTTAGCTGGGGGCGAGGCCCCGCCCTTGCCAAGCTTGGAGGAGGACCCGGTGGCGGCCCTGGCCGCAGCCAGCGCCCACCCTGACTGGCTGGTGGCTCGCTGGCTGTGCCGTTACGGCCTTGAACAAACCCAGGCCCGCTTGGCCGCCAACAACCAGGTGCCGCCCCTCATCGTGCTGGTCAATACCCGCAAAACCGACGTTCAGAGTCTGATGGCGCGATTGGCCGAAGAAGGGGTCAGGGCCATGCCCTGCGACTATTCCCCGGTGGGCCTCCGCTTCGAGGATTTTGAACAGGCTCCCGCCACCCTGCCGTCCTACCGGGAGGGTCTGTGGCTTTTCCAGGACGAAGCTGCGCAACTCGCCACTTTGCTCTTGCCCCTGGTTCCAGGCCAACGGGTCCTGGAAATGGGCGCCGGCCGGGGCGGCAAGACTGCCCTCCTGGGGCAGCGACTCAACGACTGCGGGGTTCTCCTGGCGGTGGACCTTCACCGCCGGCGCCTCATGAGCCTGCGCCAAAACCTTGGGAGATGGGGGCTGACCTGCGTTCAGCCGCTCCGCGCCGATGCCACTCAACCGCTACCCGTCAAACCTGGCCGCCTGGACGCAGTGGTCATTGACGCACCCTGCTCGGCGCTGGGCATCATCCGCCGCCACCCGGAGATCAAGACCCGCCTGCAGCCGGAAGATCTCGCCACCTTTCCGCCGCGTCAAAGGCGGATGCTGGACAGGGCCGCGCCCGTCCCCAAATCAGGGGGCTACCTCCTTTACATAACCTGCACCACGGAACCGGAAGAAAACGAAGACCTGGTGAAGGCCTTTTTGGCGGATCACCCGGAGTACCGCCTGTTATTTAAACCTGAGCTGCTGCCCCCGCCAGCGCGTCACTTCTTGGAGGCACCCGGCTTTTTCCGCACCGCGCCTGTCCAGCACAACCTGGACGGCTTTTTCGCGGCAGTGCTGAGGCGGCGATAAGACAGGGGGAAGGTTCCTGCGGCTGGAAGCCCGGGCCACCGGAGCCGCTGGGCCTTTGCCCTCTTCTCTCCGGGGTTTAAAACCCACCCCTCGGTCCACGACCTGGTTACCAAAATCTCCATTGTTGCAACCAAAAATCCCAGACTGTACTATCCCTTTAGACCCACGTAAGCAAGGGGGATGAGGGCAAGGGAGGTGAGGCCCGAGATAATCAGGGGGAGCTGGTAACCGAATGAAGCCCCCAACGGACCGTAAAAGAGGGAGCCGGTGAGGACTCCCAGGGTAGTGGCCAAAGAAATCAGGCCGGCGTTGCCGCCGATCCGGTCCACCTGAAAGAGGCGGGCGATGGTGGTGTAGGTTATCATCATAATAAGGCCGTCGCCGAAGCCGTGGACCAGGCGCCAGCCGAAGGACCAGGCCAGGTTTGGATAAGTCATGAGGATGTGGCCCAGACCGGAAGTGGCCAACCCCAAGGCCAACAGGGGAAAAGGGCTCAGCCGCTCCGCGCCCCCGCGGCCATAGAGATAGGCCGTCAGGGCCACCACGCTGAATTCCCCGGCCAGGTACAATCCCACCCCCACGGAATTCAATCCCAGGTTGTTTTTCAGGAAAAGCCCCAGGCTGGTGCCCTCGGCGCCCCAATGCATGGTGAAAAGGAAAAGCCAGGTTACAAAAAACAGCACTGGGCCGCTCAAAAAGTCCCGGCCATATTGGAGAAGCGGGGTCCTTGGTCCCCGGGTCAAAGGCAGCCGCCAGGTTATGGCCACCAGCCCCAGCAACAGCACGGCCAGCAGTTGAAAGGTCCTGGGATAGTCCAGGAAGTAGAGCGAGATGCCCCCCAGGAAGATTCCCGCGGTCATGCCGCCCATGCGCCAGGCATTGTAATTTCCAAAGCGCCGGGTGCGGCCGGCCGCGTCGTTTTCTTTGAACAGCATGATGTCCAGGGATTGGCGGTAAAGCTGGAGGCTTAAGCCGAACGCAAAGAACAGCAGAAAAAAGGGCCAGAAGCGCTCAGCCCGGGCCAGCCCCCAAAGATTAACCGCGGTGGCTGCCAATCCCAGGCGGGTGAGGATGCGGGCCGGGTAACGGTCGCCCACCACCCCCACCGGGAAGGCGGCCAGCAGGGAGTTCAGGCCCAGGACTCCGTAGAGCAGGCCGATCTGGGCCCCGGAAAAGAAGAGGCTGCCCTGGAGGTAAATCGGGAGAAAGAAATACAGGGCCGAAATAACTACAGCATGAATGCTGACCAGAAAAGAAAGGAGCAAGCGAGGTCTGTATTATAAGGCTTGGTGGTTGATCCTGACCGTCATGGCCCGGGCCGGGCACACCAGGCAGCATAACTCGCAGGCGCTGCACTTGCCGGCGTCAAAACGCACGCTCATCTCCGGGCGCTCCACGGCCAAGGCTCCGGTGGGACAGAGCGCGGTGCAGGCCCCGCATTGGAAGCAAACCTCCTCGTCCCGCGCCACTTCGTGGGCCACCCGCTGCACCTTGACCCCGGCATCCTTAAGGTATTTGATGCCCCGCCGAAAATTTTTCGGATGGCCCCGAAGCTCCATAACGATGAGGCCTTCTTTCCGGGGATAAATGGTGGCCTTAAGCAGATTGAACTCCAGGTCGTAGTCCTTGACCAGGCGGTAAATTATGGGTTGGTCCACTACTTCCCTGGAGAACCGCAAAATCAGCATTTCAGCGTGCATGGAAATTCCTCTAAAGAAGGTTCAAGGCGTTAAGTCCAAAGTTTAAAGTCCAGGTGATTTATACAATTATCTCATATGTGGGCGATAACTCAAGTATCGGGCGGAGTTAGCCTGCAAGGCGAGGAAGCGCCGCGCCGCTTCGCCTAAGGAAATGAAGGTCTTTAGACCAAGTTCCCAAAAGGACGGGTCCAGGCTTTCTTGATTTCCTCCAGAGAAAGGCTGAACAGGGGGCGCCCCTGGCGCTTGAGGGTGAAGGTCTGCTCGGGACGCACTTCGCCCAGGAGATGGAGCGGATGCTCCCGGAAAATCTCTTCAAACTGCCGGCGCTGGGCCGGGGCCACGCTCACCAGGAAGCGCCCCGCGGATTCCGAGTATAAAGTTGCATAAGTAGGCAGATCCCCCGCCATATCCCCCAAGTCCACTTCCACCCCCAGCCCCCCGGCCAGGCTGCACAGGGCCAGGTGCACCCCCAAGCCGCCCCGGTAAAGGCCGTGGCAGGAGGCCAGGACTTCGGCGCCGAGGGCCCGGGACATGGCCTGATAAAGGGGGAGAAACTTCCGGGGGCGGACCTGGGGCACGCTCAGGCCCACATAGCCCAGAAGTTCGTAAAGCTCGGAGCCGCCCAACTCGGGGAGGGTGGCGCCCACCAGGTAAATCAGGTCACCAGGGGCCTTGAAGTCCAGGTTCACCGCCTTTCTTAAATCAGGTATGACCCCCACCGCGGTGAAAAACAGGGTGGGCAGCCCTGACACCCGGTGGGTTTCGCCGAAGCGCCCGGGAAGGACGCCGTCCACGTACATGCTGTCTTTGCCGGACAGAAGCGGGATGTCGTAGGCCAGGCACAGGTCTTTTAAGGCCAGACAGGCCCGCACCAATTGGGCCGCTTTGTATTTGCCGTCCGGATTTTTCTCCGGGTGGTACTCCACGCTGGGCCAGCAGAAATTGTCCACTCCGCCCAGGTGAGCGAGATCGCCGCCCACGGCCACGAGTCGCCGCACCGCTTCGTCGATGGTCACTGCGGCCATGTGATAGGCGTCGATTCGGGAATAGGCCGGGTTCAGGGCCAAGGCCACGGCCAGCCCCCGGTGACCGCCGAGATCGGGCCGCAGCACCGCGGCATCGGCCGGCACCGGGCAAATGCGGCCGGTGAGGGGTTTTATTACACTCATCCCTTGGACTTCGTGGTCATATTGGCGGGTGATCCACTCCCGGGAACAGATATTGGGCCGGGCCAGCATGGCAAGCAGCAGGTCCCGCGGGTCCTCCGGTTCGCTTAGAACCGGCTCAGCCAGGCGCATTTCCGGGGGCAGCCATTCCGCCTCAAATTCCCAGGGCGGGAAGTCCTCCTGGAGGAAGGAAAGGTCCATGGATGCGCACGGACGGCCGTCATAGCTCACTTCCAGGACGCCCCGGTCCGTGAAGCGGCCGATGACGCTCACCTCCACTTCGTGGCGCCGGGCCAGACTTGCGAAGGCCTCCCGGTTTTGGGGGTCCAGTCCCACCACCATGCGCTCCTGGGACTCGGAGACCCAGATTTCCCAAGGGTCCAGACCGGCGTATTTCAAGGGGATTTTTTCCAGCCAGACCTCCACCCCGCCGGCCAGTTGCGCGGATTCGCCCACCGCCGAGGAGAGCCCCCCGCCGCCGCAGTCGGTGATGAAGTTGATGTACCCCAGGTCCCGGGCCTCCAGCAAAAAGTCATGCATCTTCTTCTGGGTATAGGGATCGCCGATCTGCACGTGGCCGGCGGGGGTGCCGGGACTCGAGACCTCCGAGGAGGCGGTGACCCCGTGGATGCCGTCCACGCCCACCCGGCCGCCGCACATGAGCACCAGGTCCCCGGGCCGGGCGATCTTCTGCGCTCCGGAAGCGCCGGCCACCTCAAGGGGCATCAGCCCCAGGGCGCCTACGAATACCAGGCACTTGCCCAGGTAACTCCGGTCAAAGTACAGCGCGCCGGCAATGGTGGGAACGCCGCTCTTGTTGCCGCCGTCCTTCACCCCCTCGATGACACCGTCCAGCAGCCGCCGAGGGTGGAGGCGGGGCTGCAAAGGGCCTGCATAATCCCGAGGGCCAACGCAATAACCGTAAAGGCCGGCGATGAGCTTGGAGCCCCGGCCCGTGCCCAGGGGATCGCGGTAAACCCCCACGATACCGGTGAGCGAGCCGCCATAGGCCTCTAAATTGGAAGGAGAATTATGAGTTTCTCCTTTGATCACAAAACCGAAATTTTCATCAAACCGGCCCACGCCGGCATTGTCTTTCAAAACCGAAACCACCCAGGGCTTTTGTCGGGCAATCTCCCGGGTGGGGGCCTCGATGCACACCTTGAAGGGGTTGTCCAGGGTGAAGTTCTCCCCGGTGGCCAGATTGCGGAAATAAAACCGGCCCCGGAAGGTGTTGTGGTTGCAGTGGTCGCTTCTGGCCTGGGCCAGGTATTCCAACTCCACATCCGTGGGCGGACCCAGCCCGACCCGGGCCCGCCTGGTCACCACCTCCGGCCGCTGAAAATACTTCTGGATGACCGGCAGGTCCTGATCCCGCAAATACAGGTGGCGTTCGGCGCTGAGACGACGCAAAGTTTCCAGGGAATCAATCGGGAAAACCGCGACCGCGGGACGATGCGCCAGCTGCACCCGGGGGAGGATCAGTCCCACTCCTTCTTCAGGGTCCCAGTCGTCCCGGGAAAAGAGGCGGAATTCCTGGATAAGATCGTTGGCCAGCAGTTCCCTGGCTATCCGGGCGGCCTGATCCCGGCTGAGGCGGGGGGCAAAAAGCAGGTACAATTTGGAGGTGTAAACCGCAGCTTCGGGGGGAAGGGCCCGGCCAAGAAAGGCCTCGATGGCCTCCCGGGCGGTGGCCCCGGCATTGTCTCTTACGCCGGGACGGTAGCCCACCCAGAGGGCCCAGTCGAATTCCCGGGCCAACGGGCTGTAGCTGGAAACCTGCGTCACCGGGTTGGTGAAAACCTCGGTGCGGATCGCCTCCAGCTCGCCTAAGGGCAGATTCAGGTCCAGCATAAGGACGCGCAGGACCCGGACCCGGTCGAGGATCAGTCCGCAGTATTCCTGGGCCTTGCGGCGCAGGGCCTCCCCTTCGGCGTCAACAAGTTCCGGACGCCAGCCGATTTCAAGACGGACGGTCATAAGGACCCTTTCGTGCGGGCGAACTCATAGATGGGAATATATCGTAAAGGCGAGGCGCGGCAAAGTCAAAGATGCCGCCGGGGCGGGGAAAAGCGGCGCCCTCGGGCCGGCGGGGAAGCCGCACCCGGGAAGCCATGTTCTGCTTTATGGCAGATTACTCTTATTGAAAGAGTTGCAAGGCGCCGGCATAAAACCGGTTCATCACTACCTGGCCAAGGCCCATGATCGCCGCGAAGACCACAAAGGCAATGCCGGCCAATAACAGGCCATATTCCACGCTGCTGGCCGCGGTGTCATCCAGGACCAAGAGATGCAAGCGTTCCATGGGGCGCGCTCCTTTTTCGCGGGGTTAAAAGCTAAAGATGATTAGCCGCATGGTCTGTCCTTGACCCGGAGAAACGCGGTCGACTTTGGGAAAAGTGGCGCGTTTTGGCGTGATGCCAGCAGGGCTTGGAGGAATAGTCCGCAGCCCTGACATTAAAAAGGTTTATCTGGTTATCGGCAAAAGGAACGATTTTCTTTAAAGAATGGAGGGAGGAATTGCAGTCAGTCCGGGGCGGTGCGGATGCGGTCCACCAGGAGGCTGGTGGAATATCCCGACCGGAACGGGAGAATAAGCACTTGGCCCCCCCGAGCCAGGACCACCTCGCGGCCCGCCACCTCGGACAACCGGTAATCGCCGCCCTTTACCAGGATGTCAGGTTGAAGTTCGGTGATAAGTTCCAAGGGGGTGTCTTCGCCAAAGAGAACCACTCGGTCCACCGCGGCCAGGGCCGCCACCACCCGGGCGCGGTCAGCTTCGGGATTTACGGGTCTGAGCCCGCCTTTGCCCAACCGGCGCACCGATGCGTCCGTGTTCACCGCCACCAGCAAGGCATCCCCCAGGGAGCGGGCCTCCTCCAGGTAGGCCACATGTCCCGGGTGGATGAGGTCGAAACAGCCGTTGGTGAAAACCACCTTCAGACCTCGAGCCTGGAGGCCTCGAACCCAACGGGCCGCCTCCGGCCGGGTTATTATCTTTTCGGCGCTGTTCATCTTGAGTCTCAGACTTTTCGCTTCCAGTCTTTAACCGGCTTTAGTCCCCATTCACCGCCCGCGCCATTACTCATATTTCACCCGGGCCACGGTGAGGACGTCGATCCGCCGGGCGCCGGCCCGGCGCAAAACCTTGGCGCATTCCCTGACCGTGGCCCCGGTGGTGAAAACGTCATCGATCAGCAGGATGTTCTTGCCCTTCGCCAGTCCGGGCCGGGGGACCTCGAAGGCCCCCTTGACGTTTTCCCGGCGCTCCTTGGGACTGAGGCCGGCCTGGGGGAGCGTAGGGCGCCGCCGCACCAGTAGTTCCCGTTCGAGAGGCGCCTCGGGGAAGGCCTGGGCCAGCAGCAGGGCCTGGTTAAAGCCCCGGTGTTTGAGGCGGTTGGAATGCAGGGGCACCGGCGCCACCAACTCGGCCTCCTGAACCAGCTCAAAGCCTGGGCCGCTCCTCAGCCAGTGGTGCATCACCGGCAGCATATCCAGGCGGCGGTTGTATTTGAAGCACTTGATGGCCTGGCCGGAAGGGCCGTCTTCTTCATAAACGACCGCAGCCCGGGCCCGCGCGAAGGGGGGCGGTTCGGTCTGGCAGGGGCCGCAGAGATGATCAATCCCTTCCCGGTTGGGAAAGATCCGGCCGCAGCAGGAGCACAGGGGGCTGGACACCCACTCTAGCCTATCATCACAGGCCGGGCACACCGCGGCCGGGGCTTCTGCGTCTGTCACTTCCCCGCAAAAAACACACAGACGGGGAAGGAAGAAATCGAGCAGGACTGAACCTGCCTTTTGCCACCAGGGACGGTCCTGCGATCCGGGCGGTTTTTCGGCGCGACCGCTAGCCACGATATATTTGCCCTCATTTAAAAACTATCAGAGCCTGACAGACTAAAGCAAGAGATTCAGGGCGGCAGAGTGGCGTCCGCTCTTTCGGCCTTGTCTTGCAGCTAAGGGTAGTCAGGGCCCTTTGTCAAGAAAAGGCTGCAAGCTATGTCACAATATTATTTGGATCCGGACAGGTCGGCAGGATAACTTTTCAGCGAAGCATCATGGGGATAGCGGACCAGGAGGGCCAGACCCAGGCCCGCCAGGGGAAGGACCAGGATGGCCCGCAACGCGGTCACCACGCCAAAATGATCCGCGACCACCCCCAGGAGCGTGACCCCGAAGCCGCCCGCGCCGATGGCAAACCCCACCATCAGTCCGGAAGCCACCCCCAGGTTTTGGGGGAGAAGGCGCTGAGCCATGACAATGGTGACCGTGAAGGAGGAGATCAGAGCCAGGCCCACCAGGATCAGCACCACCAGCAGGAGCGGGCCGGCGGCCAGGAGGATAAGGGGCGCCAGCAGGCTCGTCGCCAGCATGGAATAAACCAGGTATTCCTTGTGTCCTACGCGGTCGGCCAGTATGGAACCCAGAATGGTGCCTGCCACACCTCCCAGCAGAAACGCGGAAACCAGCTTGCCCGAGTACAGCGGATCCCCCTGGAGATACCCGATGAAGTAAAAGGGGATATAGGTCATGAGTCCCAGTTGCGTCCAGGAGCGCATCACCACGGTAGCAATCACCAGGAACAGGGCGGTATAAGCCCCGGAGGGCGCGGCCACAGCCGGGACCCGGTTTTTAGGCCGCAAAGGTTTGGCGCTTTGCAGATAGGCCCAATTGCCGAGCAGCAGAATCAGGCTCAGCAAGGCAAAGACCAGCATCAGGGGCAGGCCGCCAAAGCCCAGGAAATTGATCACCCCCAAAGAGAAGAGCGGGCCCAGGGCCAGGCCCAGGTTGCCCCCCACCGAGAATACCGACATGCCGGTGGCGGGCCTGTCGCCGGTGAAAAAGGAGGCGGTCTTGTAGCCTTCCGGGTGGTAGGCGGCTATTCCCAGGCCGCTCAGGATTACCAGAATGAGCAGAGGGCCGAAAGAGCGGGGCAGGGAGGCCAGGGATAAACCCAGGCCGGCAGCCAGGCAGCCCAGGGGCAGAAGCCAGGCTTTCTCTTTTTTATCGGAAAAATGGCCAAATAAGGGCTGCAGAATGGAGGAAGTGAAATTGGCGGCCATGAGCAGCACGCCGGCCAGGGTGTAGGACAGGGAGAGCTTGTCCTTGAGATAGGGCAGGATGGCGGGCAAGGCCCCCTGGTAAATATCGGTGACCAGGTGGCCGAAGGACAGGAGCAGAAGGATCTTCAGATTGAAAGTGCTGGGACGGGAAGCTGCTTCTTCCGGAGGAACCGCGATCATTACATCTGAGCCAGACGACGGGCCAAAGTCTCGGCATTGGCAAACAGGGCGGCAACCTCGGCTTCAGAGAGACCCGCGCCCCGGGCGATGCGCTCAGCCTGTTGGCGGGTGATGAGGTCACCGGGCGCGTGGGCATCGGTGTTGACCATAAGAGAGGCTCCGACACTCCTGGCCAGCGCCGCCACATGGCCGTTGGCCAGGCAATGTCCTTTGCGGGCCGAGATTTCGAGGAAAATGCCGCGCTCTTTGGCAAGGGCTGCTTCCTCTCGGGAAAGCAGGCCGGGATGGGCCAGGATGTCGATGTCGGCTTCCAGCGCAGCCCGGTTGGTGCCGGGAGCCACGGGTTCAGCCAGGGTTTCCCCATGGATGACGATCAGGGGCACCCCCAAGCCTCGGGCCCGGGCTGCCAGGGGTCTGATCATCTCCGGAGGCAGGTGGGTAAACTCAAGGCCGGGAATGAGGCGAGGCGGGACGCTGTTATTTAAGCTGTCCGCGGCGGTTTTGAGCCGGGCGAAGACCTCCTCGAAATTGGAGGCGTCCACGTGATCGGTGATGCCGAGATAGCGGTAACCCATTACCTGAGCCCGGCGCCAGAGCTCCGTGGGGATGAGCTCACCGTCCGAATTCAGGGTGTGGGTATGCAGGTCGATCATGGGGGAGCAGTCAGCAGTCAGCAGTCAGCGGGCGGCGAAAGTCAGCAGTAATTATAGTAACTGCTGACTGCCGGCTGCCGGCTGCTACATCTTATATTTGCCGAAATCAGAGGGGTCCAGGCCTTCCAGGATCTCGGTCCATTTCTTGGCATCTTCGGAGGTGATGGCCTCCTGGGCGGAAAGGTCAACCCGCCGGGCCTTTTGGATGACGCCCTCAGCCACGAAAATGGGACATTTGGCCCGCAGGGCCAAGGCAATGGCGTCACTGGGACGGGCGTCGATGCTGATGTCCTTCCCGTCCCGGTGGAGATGGATCAGAGCAAAGTAAGTGTTGTCCCGCAGGTCGCAGACTTCCACCCGGATCACCTTGATCTCCATGCTGTCCATGATGTTCCTCAGGAGATCGTGGGTCATGGGACGGGAGAACTTGATGTTTTCAAGTTCGCTGGCGATAGCCGTGGCCTCCAGCAAGCCGATCCAAATGGGCACCGCCTTGTCCGAGTCCACATCCTTGAGGATCATGATGGGGCTGTTGGTAAAGGGGTCGATGGTCAACCCCGAAACCACCATCTGTCTTAACATGACAACCTCCTTGGCGCGCCCTCTGCGAGCCGTCGGTTGCCGCGGGAGGGCTCTGCCACCCATCGCCCTTTGAGGGAGTGGGGATGGGCCTCGGTTATTTCCACAGTGACCAAGCGGCCGACTAATTCCCGAGGGCCGGAAAAGTTTACCACCTGGTTGGTCCTTAGCCGACCTGAAAGTTGCGCATCCGAACGCTTGCTGCCACCTTCCACCAGAACTTCCCGAACCTGCCCCACCAGGCGCTGATGGGCCGCCAGGGTGATAGAGTCCTGGAGGCGCAACAACCGGGCCAGGCGGTCAGCTTTCACATCTGCCGGCACTTGGTCCGGCAAGGTCGCCGCCGCGGTCTGGGGACGGGGAGAATATTTGAAGCAAAAGGCCTGCTGAAAGCCTACCTGCTCCACCAGGTCCAGGGTATCCTGAAAATCCGCCTCGGTTTCTCCGGGAAAGCCGACGATTAAGTCGGTGGACAGGCTGATGCCGGGTGAGAGGCGACGAAGTCTAGCCACCCGGTCCAGGTATTGCTCCCTGGTGTAGGAGCGGTTCATGGCCGCCAGAATGCGGTTGGAGCCTGACTGCAGCGGCAGATGAAGATGCTCGCACAGGGGGTCAAGCTCGCCGAAGAGGTCGATCAGTTCGTCGGATAAGTCTTTGGGGTGTGAGGTGGCAAACCGCAGCCGGGCCAAGCCGGGCAGGGCCGCCAGTTTTCGCAGCAACTGGGGAAAGGTGATGGGTTCATCCAACCCCCGGCCATAGGAATTGACATTTTGGCCCAGAAGGGTGACCTCTTTGCCGCCGGCCGCCAAAAAATCCTCGACTTCGGCCACGATCTCCCCGGACGGGCGGCTGCATTCCCGGCCCCGGACATAGGGCACCACGCAAAAGCTGCAAAAGTTGTTGCACCCCTGCATGATGGTCACCAGGGCCTGGGCAGAGCCAGGCTGCCAACGGCGGGGCAGGGCAGGGGGGAAGCCTTCATTCAGGGCCACATCCACCTGACGCCTTGAGGAAGCCCGCCGCACCAGTTCCGGAAGACGATAGACGCCGTGAGTGCCGAAGACCAAGTCAAGATGGGGGACAGCCGCCAAAAGGCGCTCTCCCTCCTGCTGGGCCACACACCCGCCCACCCCCAGGATCATCCAGGGACGTTTTTTCTTAAGGGCTTTGAGGCTGCCCAACAGGCTGCGCACCTTTTCTTCGGACTTTTTGCGAATGGCGCAGGTATTGATGAGGTAGAGGTCAGCGTCGTCCGGCCGGTCGGTCAGGACATATTCCCGGGCCAACACCTGGGCCATCTGTTCCGAGTCGGCTACGTTCATCTGGCAGCCGAAGGTTTTTATGTATACCTTTTTCTTCGGCCTGGACATAGGTCTTATTTAATCCGAATCTGCCCTGCTTGTCAACCGGGAGGCTCACCCCAGGCAGCCGCCAGAACGTCTGACACGCAAAGCAATCGGCAAGCCCGAAGACTTTTCTTCAGTTTTGGGGCAGTTAGGCTCTTCGGGGCGAGGTGTTTTGCGGCCCCATGGCTTTGGAAAGACTTCACCTTAGAACTCAGGTCTAATTCTGGACTCCTTTTTGCAGATAAGGTAGAATGCCTTCGGGGGAAAGGAGAATATCGGCCGGTCAAGAATGGCCCTTTAGCGGTGAGGGGGCTAAGGGGCAATGGGCCCTTACCCTCTCCCTAATCCCTTGTGGGTCGGTAACTTGGCCGGCGTCCTAAAGGATTGGAAAGGGCAGGGAGCCGCCGCGCCCTGGCCCTTCCCCCGCGCAGGACCATCGTTCTCTTTGCAGAGCCAAGGCCATAATCGGTTTCATTATTTCACTGTTCTCACATGATTCCGTTACGCGGCGCACCGACGAGAAACGGACTGCCCTGGGTGACCCTGGGGTTGATTACCGTTAATGTCCTGATCTTTATCTACACGTTAAAGATCGGCCCTGAAGCCGCGTTGTCCCTTTTTTGGAAGGGAGGGGCGGTGCCGGCCCAATTGAGCAAAGTAAAGCTGCTCACTTCCCTTACTTCGTTCTTTGCCTTGGCCACGGTCTTCATCTCCCTCTTTCTCCACGCCGGCTGGGCGCATCTTCTCGGCAACATGTGGTTCTTGTGGCTTTTCGGCGAGGGTCTCGAGGACGACCTGGGTCATTGGCGTTACCTGGCCTTCTACCTGTTTGCCGGCTTTTTTGCCTGTCTGTTCCACGTCCTCGCGGCCAGTACGATCAATGCCCCCCTGATCGGCGCCAGCGGCGCCATCGCCGGGGTCATGGGGGCCTACCTGGTGCGCCTGCCCCAGAGTCCCATCCGGACCCTGGCGTTCTGGCGGCTCAAGGTGGAAATTATCCATATTCCCGCGTTTGTCTGGCTCGGGCTATGGCTGGCTCTCCAATTTTACGGTTTGCAGCAAGGGGGGCCGGTGGCCTGGGTGGCCCACCTGGGCGGGTTCGCCATCGGCATTTTCGGGGTCACCCTGTTTGTCCCCTTCACCCCCCCAACCGTCAGGGTGGCGGTCAGCGGCAATCCCAGGCCCCGCCCTGCGCCGAAAAAACGCCGCAGCCCTGGGAGGAAGAAATGACAGACCCGGCCTTCCTGGACGAGGTCAGGCAGGTGGGGCGGCAGGCCGCGCTGGCCGCCGGGACCCTGCTCAGGCTGAACTACGAGAAGCCCCACAATATCACGCTCAAAAGCGCCATTGACCCGGTCACCGAAAGTGACTTTGCCTCCCAGGAAACCATCATCAACCTTATCCGGCAAACCTTCCCCAACCACGGCATTTTGGCGGAGGAAGTGCCGGAGAAAGCACGGGAAAGAGAGGGCCTCGAGCTGGCAGCCCAGGCAGGCGGCCACCGCTGGATCATTGATCCGCTGGATGGCACGGTGAATTTCGCCCATGGTTTTCCGATGTTCTGTGTGTCTATTGCTTTTGCAGCCGCGGGGGTGCTGGAGTATGGGGTGGTGTATGATCCGCTCCGGGATGAACTGTTCGAGGCCAAAAGGGGAGGGGGGGCTTATTTGAACGGCCGGCCCCTCAGGGTGTCCGAGGTGTCCCGCTTGGACGGCGCCTTGGTCGCCACGGGCTTCCCCTATGACATCCGCCAACGCCTTCCTGAGACCCTGGCCCGCATGGGGCGGTTCCTGGCGGTATCCCAGGGCCTGCGCCGGGCCGGCTCCGCAGCCTTGGACCTGGCCTACGTTGCCGCTGGCCGCTTGGAGGGCTTTTGGGAGGAGAACCTCAAACCCTGGGACACCGCGGCCGGGATGCTGCTGGTCCTGGAGGCGGGCGGGCAGGTGAGTACTTTCGACGGCAGCCGTTACGACCTCTATTCTCCCAATATCTTGGCCAGCAACGGCCGCCTTCACCAGGATCTGGTGGCCCGTCTGCAAATCTAATTCCGGGGTGATGTCCTGATCAGGAAAGGGCCTGGGGGCTGCAGGCCCTTGTTTGATCTGCCTAGTTCGAAGTGGGTGGAGGGGGCACCACTTTTTGCAGCTTCATCGGTTTGGGATCGTACCTTTTGAGATCCTGGGGGTTCACCCCTACTCTGTCATTCGGCAGGCGCACGGGGGGCGGCGGTGATTGATATTTGTTGTCCCAACCGGACCCCGCCTGGGTCCTGGCGCTCTCCAGATTAGGATTTGTCCCTCCTGCCGTACTTTGGGCCTGCTGCCCAGAGTTTTTCAGTTTCTGGGCATCTTGGTAAGCACCTGCCAAGCCAGGCACGGTCCATGCAAGCATCAGGCCCAAAATCAGGACCCCCATGACCAAAACCTTACCGAGTCCACTTGTCATTAATTAATTTCCTCCCAGAAGAATGAATATGAGCTGAATACACCGGCGCGGCATGCTGCGGCCGTCCGGCGCTTCGCAAGCGGCCGGTGGGAAACCAGGGTCAACCAGCCCCGAGGCCGACCTTGGGAAGCCTGCCGGCTTTCAAAATATTGGATTGTATTTTGCTGCAAAAAGTTATCTTGATTTTCGGCTTATTTCCTGATAAAAATGAACTATGACAGTCAAAGCCTCAGTATTTGTTGAGTTGAGCCGAAACTGGTGCTGGCGCATGCTCCCGGATCTGTGAGGTGCGTCCATTGGCTAGTGCCAGATCTGACCCGGGGCCCCTCACAGGAGGGGCCCCGGTTTTTTTGGCATCTGCAACCGGGGCCCATAAAAAAGCCCCGGTTTTTTTGTTAAAGGGCGGAGAGACGGGCAAAATGTCCCGGTGAGGATACTGACACCAATGCCGTTGTTCTCTCATCAGGAGCATCAATGGTTATTCCCGATTATGCAACCTTTCGGCAGATGGCGGAGCAGGGCAACGTGGTGCCCGTATACCGCGAGATCTTAGGCGACCTCGAGACCCCGGTATCGGCTTACAAAAAGCTCAGGAATCAGGGTCCCTCCTATCTCCTGGAGAGCGTGGAGGGCGGTGAAAAGTGGGGACGATACAGTTTCCTGGGGTTTAACCCGTCCCTGATCCTGGAATGCCGGAACCGCCGGGTGACTCTAAACCGGCGGGGAACCCTTGAACCGTTGGACCCTGAAATCGACCCCTTCCAGCACCTGCGCCGGGTGCTCCAAGGCTACAGCGCCGTGAACACGCCGGGGCTCCCCCGGTTCTGGGGCGGGTTGGTAGGCTACCTGGGGTATGACATGGTGCGCTTTATCGAACGTCTGCCCGAGCTCACCCCACCCATACCCATGCCTGAAGCCAGGCTGGTGTTGGCCGATCACGTTCTTATTTTCGACAACCTGCGGCAGACCATCAAGGTAGTGGTTTTATGCCACCTTACTCCCGACGTCAGCCTCAGACGCCAGTATAACCAGACCGTGGCCGAAATCCATGATATTATTGAGCGCCTGCGCCAGCCGGTGCCCCATGGCCGCAGCGTGCCGACTGCTGCGGGCGAAGGCCTGTCCTCCAACCTCACCCAGGAGGAATTCGAGGCCATCGTCGTCAAAGCCAAGGAGTATATCGCCGCCGGGGACATTATCCAGGTGGTCCTTTCCCAATGTTTTGCCACACCCTTAACGCAGGATCCCCTGGACCTCTACCGGGCCTTGCGCTGCATCAATCCATCGCCGTACATGTTTTTTCTGGACACCGGCGACCTCAAGCTCGTGGGGGCTTCCCCGGAGGTTCTGGTGCGACTCGAGGGGAACCATATCATTTACCGTCCCATCGCCGGCACCCGACCCCGGGGGGCCACCCCCGAGGAAGATCAGGCCCTGGAGGCGGATCTTTTGGCCGATCCCAAGGAACGGGCCGAGCACATCATGCTGGTGGATCTGGGCAGAAACGATGTGGGCCGGGTGTCGGCCATCGGCACGGTGCGAGTGCCCGAGCTGTTCACGGTGGAGCGCTATTCCCATGTCATGCACCTGGTCTCCCAGGTGGAGGGGGAGCTGGCTGCGGGACAGGACGGCATCAGCCTTTTGGCCTCCACCTTCCCGGCCGGCACGGTGACCGGCGCGCCCAAGGTCCGGGCCATGGAGATTATTGAGGAGCTGGAGCCCACCCGCCGGGGACCTTACGCCGGCGCGGTGGGCTACCTGGGCTTTAGCGGCAACCTGGACTTTTGCATCACCATCAGGAGCTTCACCATTTACCACAACCGGGTTTTCCTGCAAGTGGGTGCGGGCATTGTCGCCGACTCGGACCCGACCCGGGAATACCAGGAGACGGTGAACAAGGCCAAGGCCCTCATGCGCGCTCTGGAACTGGCGGAAGAAGGCTTGTGGTAGGTTTATGGGAAAATCCCGCTTTTTCGAAAAAGTGAGGTTCCCCCATACCCCCTCCGGCAAAAAGGGAAGGGTTAGTTATGTTGGTAATGATAGATAATTACGACTCGTTCACCTACAATTTAGTCCAGTATTTTGGTCAGTTGGGCGCCGAGGTGCAGGTGTTTCGCAATGACCGGATCGATCTGGCGGGCCTCGAGAGGCTGCCCATGAGCCATCTGGTCATCTCCCCGGGGCCTTGTTCCCCGAAGGAGGCGGGGATTTCGGTGGAGGCCATCCGTCACTTTGCCGGCCGGGTGCCCATCCTGGGGGTGTGCCTGGGACATCAGGCCATCGGCTACGCCTTCGGGGGGGAGGTGGTCCGCTCCCCCCGCCTGATGCATGGCAAGACCTCCCTCATTTACCACGACGGGCGTGATATTTTCCAGGGCATCCCCTCCCCCTTTGAGGCCACCCGCTACCATTCCCTCATCGTCAGACGGGAAAACCTGCCGGATTGTCTGCAGGTTTCGGCCCAGACCGCGGTGGGGGAGATCATGGGTCTGCGGCACCGGGACCATGCCGTCTTCGGGGTGCAGTTCCACCCGGAGTCCATCCTCACCGGTGAAGGGATGAATATCCTGAATAATTTCCTTAAAAGACTGCGGGGTTGATGATGAAAAAAGTCCTCTCCATGGCTGAGTTCAAGTGCCTTTGGCCTGGTTTTCCTTTATGCTGCTGCCCCGAGAGGCGGGGTTGGCCAGCCTCCGCTCAGAGAGTTACATATGTGCCCTGAGAAGTCGCCGAAATTGTCGAAGGATACCCGGATACCGGGGGAGCCCCCCCCGGAGCAGGCGCCGCACAAGGAATACGATATAGATATTTACCGGGCCTGGTGCAAAAAATGCGGCCTGTGCGCCGCCTTCTGTCCCCGGGACTGCCTGGCCCTGGACGAAGAAGGTGCTCCGCAGGTGGTGAACCCCGAGCGCTGCACCGGCTGCGGCTGGTGCGAACTGCACTGCCCGGATTTTGCCATCAGCGTCAGGGAGCGGGTGAAAAGTCCTCCTAACGAGGAGGTGGATTAGGAGTTTTCCCTTTGAGCCATTAATCTGTAAGATAAGCGTAAAGTATCACTAACAAAGATTTAAAATGCGCAGGCTGAAGCCTGCGGCTGCAGACGTTCACAAGCTCAAAGCTCAAGGACCGATACTGAAGCTGCTGGCTTCCGACCGTAAGCCTTAGCCAATGTGGATCAAATAATATGACTGACCCTCAAACATTCGGCCGCCCTGTTCTTCTCCAGGGCAACGAAGCCATGGTGGAAGGGGCCCTGGCCGCGGGTTGCCGGTTTTTTGCGGGGTACCCCATCACGCCGGCCACCGAGATCAGCGAGGCCATGAGTTGGCGCCTGCCGGCCCTGGGGGGCACTTTTATCCAGATGGAGGACGAAATCGCGTCCCTGGGCGCGGTGATCGGCGCGTCCCTGGCCGGGGTCAAGAGCATGACCGCCACCAGCGGCCCGGGCTTTTCCCTCATGCAGGAAAACCTGGGCTTCGCCTGCATCGCCGAGGTCCCCTGCGTGGTGGTCAACGTCATGCGGGGCGGGCCCAGCACCGGGCTCCCCACCCACGTGGCCCAGGGGGATGTGCAGCAGGCCCGCTGGGGCACCCACGGCGACCACCCCATCATCGTGCTGGCCCCCGCCACCACCCGGGACTGCTTCGAAGTCACGGTTGCGGCCTTCAACCTGTCGGAAAAATACCGCACCCCGGTCATTATTCTGTCGGACGAGATTGTGGCCCACACCCGGGAAAAAATCATGCTGCCCCCGCCGGCGGCCATCGAGGTGGTGGACCGGATCAAACCCACCATGCCGCCGGAATGGTACATTCCTTACGAAGACACCCCCCGGGGCGTGCCCCCCATGGCTCCCTTCGGTGCGGGCTACCGGTACCACGTTACCGGCCTGGTCCACGACGTGCGGGGCTTCCCCACGGAGCGCCCCGATGAAATCGAGCCCTTCCTGAACCGCCTCTTCCGCAAGATCAGCCAGCACTATTTCGACATCAATATCGTGGAAGAGCACCTGGCAGAGGACGCTGAGGTCCTGGTGGTGGCCTACGGCTCGGTAGCCCGCTCGGCCAAGCGGGCAGTTCAGGACGCCCGGGAACGGGGTGTCAGGGCCGGACTCGTCAAACTCATCACCCTGTGGCCCTTCCCCTGGGGGAACATCCTGCCCCGTCTGCGCCAGGTCCGGGCGGTGCTCGTCCCCGAACTCAACCGGGGCCAGATCGCCCGGGAAGTAAAGCGCATCGGCAAGGGCCTCACCCGGATAGAAACCCTGAACCGCATCGATGGGAGATTGATTACGCCGGAGCAGATTGTGGAGCGGTTGGTGAAAATCTAACGAAAAATCTTGGAACTAAGACGTTGGACATTACAGGAGAGAAATAATCATGGCTAAAATGGTGGGGGCGGCTGGGGAACAAGAAGGTCTCGGGAGGTTTAGGTGGAAGTAAAACAGGGCGGGCCTTGCCCGCAACTGGCGGGGAGAGCCCGCCCTGCAAAAAAGGCTTAAAACTGACTGCTGACTGCTGAGAGCTAAACCCATGGCCGAAGTCACCAAACTCATTCACAAGTATCTGCGCCACGAGAAAAAGTTCCCCCATGTCTGGTGTCCGGGGTGCGGCAACGGCATTGTCCTGGGCGCGCTCATCCGGGCCATCGACCGGACGGGGTTCAGCAAGGACGACATCGTCCTGGTCAGTGGCATCGGCTGCGCCGGGCGCATGCCGGTGTACGTGGATTTCAACACCCTGCACACCACCCACGGGCGGGCCTTGACCTTCGCCACCGGGGTGAAGCTCGCCAACCCGAAGCTCCAGGTCATCGTCATCATGGGGGACGGGGACGCCACCGCCATCGGCGGCAACCACTTCATCCACGCGGCGAGGCGCAACCTGAACCTCACGGCCGTCATCATCAACAACAGCACCTACGGCATGACCGGGGGGCAGTACTCCCCCACCACGCCTTACGGCGCGCTGTCCACCACCTCCCTTTACGGCCACATCGAACACCCGTTCTCCATTGCGGAGTTGGCCGTTACTGCGGGCGCGGCCTGGGTGGGGCGGGGCACCGTGTATCACGCCACCCTCCTGGATCAGCTTATTGAAGCGGCCATTCTGAAACGGGGCTTCGCGGTGGTGGAGGCCATGAGCCACTGCCACACCCTGTTCGGCCGCCAAAACCGCCTGGGCGGTCCGGCGGAGATGATGCGCCGCCAAAAGGAACTGGCCGTCAGAGTGGAAAAAGCCCAGACCATGTCCCCGGAGGAACTGGCCGGGAAAATCACCATCGGCGTCCTCACGGACCGGGACCTGCCCATTTACACCCAGGAATATCACAAGGTCCGGGAGGCAGCCCGGGCGGCGCTGGGGGGGAGGGAGGAAAGGTAGGGTGGGGGAGGGGGGAGCGGTGGCTCCCCCGCCCTCCCCAAAGGAGGAGCTATTATGTCGCAACGCCTCGAAATCAGGCTGGCAGGCACCGGCGGCCAGGGAATCATCCTGGCCGGGGTGATTCTGGCCGAGGCCGCGGGAATCCACGAGGGGAAATTTGTGGCCCAGACCCAGAGCTACGGCCCCGAGGCCCGGGGTGGCGCCTCCAAGAGCGAGGTGGTGATCAGCGACCAGGAAATCGACTATCCCCAGGCGATCAAGCCGGACATCCTGCTGTGCCTGAACCAGGAGGCCTGCGACACCTACATTTTTGATGTGAAATCCGGGGGTACCCTCATTGTGGACTCCAGCCTGGTGCACAGTCTCCCCACCACCCGGGCTATTGGCCTGCCCTTCACCAAAATCGCCCGGGAGCAGTTAGGAAGGGAGATGATGGCCAATATCGTGGCCCTGGGGGCGTTGGTTACCCTGACCGGGGTGGTGTCCGGCAAAAACCTGGAGGCCGCCATCCTGGCCCGGGTGCCCAAGGGTACCGAGGAGCTGAACAAGAAGGCCCTCCAAGCCGGCATTAAGGCAGCCCAGGCTTACCTGAAGAGCAAGGCCGCCAAGGGGTGATTTAACCGGTGAGCTTCGGGCCATGACAGAGAGCTTGAATTCCTTGGAGCCGGTGGAACGCATTGCGCAGACTATCAGGCTGGTCCGGGGCGAAAAGGTCATCCTTGACCAGGATCTGGCGGACCTTTATGGAGTGGAAACCAGGGTTCTGGTGCAGGCGGTGAAAAGAAACCCGGAGCGCTTTCCGGAGGATTTCATGTTCCAGTTGACCTCCGAGGAATTCGCCGTCTTGAGATCACAATATGTGACCTCAAAAGGCTGGGGCGGCCGCCGCTACCCGCCCTATGCGTTCACCGAGCAGGGTGTGGCCATGCTCTCCGGGGTGCTCCGGTCACCCCGGGCCATCCGGGTGAACATCGAGATCATGCGGACTTTTGTGCGCCTGCGCCGGATGTTGGCCTCCCATGCCAGGCTGGAGAAAAAGCTTTTGGAATTGGAAGAAAAGTACGACGGCCAGCTCGCCGTGGTTTTCGAGGCCTTAAAGCAACTCATGGCTCCCCCGGAGCCCAAGCGCCGGAAGATCGGCTTTCGGCAGGAATCGGATTAGAAATTATTCTGCAAGAGGCGGAAACCAAGCATGCTCAAAGAAGCCATTTACAAGGTGGTCACCCGGCAGAACCTGACGGAGGAGGAGATGGTCCGGGCCATGGAGGTGATCATGGAAGGACAGGCCACCGAGGCCCAGATCGGGGCCTTCATCACCGCGCTGCGGATGAAGGGGGAGACCGTGGCCGAAATCACCGCGGCGGCTAAGGTCATGCGGGCCAAGGCCACCCGCATCCCCATGGGCAATGGCCTCGTGGACCTGGACCGGGACGAAATCAATGTGGACTGGGAAACCATTGTGGATACCTGCGGCACCGGGGGGGACGCCACTCAGACCTTTAATGTTTCCACCACTACTGCATTCGTGGTAGCCGGGGCGGGGCTGAGAGTCGCCAAACACGGCAACCGGGCCGTGTCCTCCCGCTGCGGCTCAGCCGACGTCATCGAGGCCCTGGGAATCAACCTGGCCCTAACGCCTGAGCAGGTGGCCCAGTGCATCAACGAGGTGGGCATCGGCTTTTTGTTCGCGCCCCAACTCCATGGGGCCATGCGCTTTGCCATCGGGCCCCGGCGGGAGATCGGCATCCGCACCATTTTTAATATCCTGGGGCCGCTCACCAACCCAGCGGGGGCCAACGTCCAGGTGTTGGGAGTGTATGATCCCAGCCTCACTGAACCCTTGGCTCAGGTGCTGGGCAACCTGGGGACCAAAAGCGCGTTTGTGGTCTATGGTGAGGGCTCGTTTGATGAAATCAGCATCGTGGGACCCACCCGGGTGAGCGAACTCAGAGCAGGAAAGGTGCGCACCTATACCATAGCTCCCGAGGATTTCGGCCTGAAACGGGCTACTTTGGCGGACATCAAGGGCGGGGACGTCTTCGAGAATGCCCGCATCGTCCGGCGGGTACTGGCAGGGGAGGAGGGTCCCCGGGGGGATATGGTGGCCCTGAATGCCGCCGCGGCCTTCATTGCCGCGGGGATGGCTTCAGATTTTATTGCCGGGATTGCCTTGGCCAGAAAAACCATGCAGTCCGGCAAAGCCCTGGCCAAATTGGAGGCCTTGGTGCAGAAGAGCAGGAGCTTTGGAGGATAATGGCGAAATTCGGCAGGCCGGCGGATTCTCCCCGCCGGCGGCCTGGTTCCAGCCAGGGTAAGGAGGCTTCATAGCGGGCCCGGCCCAGAGAAACATATGGATTTTTTAGCCAAGATTGTCGCCCACAAACTGAAGGAGTGCCAGGAGCTTTTCGAGTCGGGGAAGCTGGAAGCCTTTAAGGAGGCCATGGCTCAGCGGCCCCGGCCCCTGAGCTTAAAAAAATTCCTGGACGGAGCGCCGGGGCGGGCCATAATTGCGGAGATCAAGCGGGCATCTCCTTCCCGGGGCGCCTTGGCCCTGGACCTGGACCCGGTGAGTCTGGCGCACCTTTACGAGGAAAATGGCGCGGCGGCCATTTCCGTGCTCACCGAACAAGCTTTCTTCCACGGGGCCCCGGAATTTCTGCAAGCAATCAAAACCGCGGTGTCAGTGCCGGTACTGCGCAAAGATTTTATCCTGGAGCCCGTCCAGATCTATGAAAGCGCGGCGCTGGGCGCGGATGCGCTTCTGCTCTTGGCCAACGTCCTTAACTCGGGTCAGCTTCGGGCCCTGCTCCTGCTGACCCGCTCCCTGGGGATGGAGGCGTTGGTAGAGGTGCATACCCGGGAGGAAATGGAGACCGCCCTGGCCATAGGCTCTGACCTGATAGGCATTAATCACCGCGACCTGCATACCTTTCAGTTGGACATGGACCGGGCCCTGGAACTGGCTCCCCTGGCGCCCCCGGGGGTGACCCTGGTAGCCGCCTCGGGCCTCAAAAGCGCGGCTGATCTGGCCCGCCTGGAACAGGGCGGTATCCGGGCCTTTTTGATCGGAGAGGCTTTGGTGGTTTCGGGTGATCCCGGGGCCAAGCTGAGAGAACTGCTTTGTGAGGAACCTATATGAGCAAGATTGAGAGGATAACCGTGGACCGACAAGCGGCCCGGCTTCCGCAGGATCTGGAAAAATATCGCCAACAGGCCCTGGATTTAGGTGCGACCCAAGCCAAGATCATCCCGGCCCGGAAGATTGTGGTGGATGACCGGGTGCCTCTTAAATGCCAGATTCCCCGCTGTTTCGGGTACGGCGCCGGTGCCCACTGCCCGCCCCACACGCTCAAACCTGCGGAATTGCGGGAGATTCTCCGGCTCTACGAATGGGCGGTGCTCTTTATCAAGGAGGTTCCGCCGGAAGTCATTGTCCGGGACAAGGCCACGATCAAGGAGCGGGTGAGCGCCTACCAGGATATGTTCAAGATCGTCAGCGAACTGGAATCCCAGGCCTTCTACGATGGGCACTACCTGGCTTTCGGCTTCGGAGCCGGCTCCTGCCGCCACACCTTCTGCGGCCAGCAGGAGAACTGCCAGGCTTTGGAGGGGAAGCGGTGCCGCTTTTCCCTTCTGGCCCGGCCCTCCATGGAAGCGGTAGGCATCGATGTTTACAAGATGGTGACCCAGGCGGGCTGGGACATCTATCCCATAGGCAGCGGCGTCAAGCCGGGGGACATCCCCAAAGGCACGCTGACAGGGATCGTCATTGTCCAGTGAGCGGGTCGCGGGCGGTATATGGTAAGAATTAAAATCTGCGGCATCACCAACCTGGAAGACGCTCGGCTTGCGGCCGACCTGGGGGCCCATGCCCTGGGATTTATTTTTTATCCGAAAAGTCCCCGGTCTGTGAGGCCGGAGGAGGCTCGGGAAATTATCCGGAATTTGCCGCCCCTGGTTATGACCGTGGGGGTTTTTGTGGATGAAGAGGCTGGGACGGTGCGGGAGATAGCTGAAACTGCCGGTTTGGACTGGGTGCAACTGCATGGCCGGGAGTCGCCGGGATATTGCCGCTTTCTTCAGCGCCGGGTGATCAAGGGCTTTCGCATCAAAGACGCCAGTAGTTTGTCCCTTTTGCCGGATTACCGGGGGGCAGTACAGGCGTATCTTTTAGACACCTATAAGGCCGGAACCGCGGGGGGCACCGGAGAAACCTTCGACTGGGACCTGGCCCGGCAGGCAGGAGAATGGGGGCCCGTTATCCTGGCGGGAGGACTCACCCCGGCCAACGTGGCCCGGGCCATCAGCGTGGCCCAACCCGGGGCGGTAGACGTGGCCAGCGGGGTGGAGGTTGCGCCGGGGAAAAAGGATCCGGAAAAATTGAGAGCTTTTTTTGAAGCGATAAAGGAAGTTGGAGGAGGAGCCATTACTTGAGTATTGAGTTTCGAGTTTAGGTTTGGAGAGAAAGTAATGGCAAGTAAGTTCTCGAAACCTGAAACTTTCCAGGAGGTGTAATGCTACCTGACAGGCGTGGACATTTCGGGCGGTATGGGGGGCGGTTTGTGCCGGAGACCCTGGTGCCGGCCTTAGTGGAACTGGAGAAAGCCTACCGCCGCATCAGTCGGGATCCGGAGTTCAGGCGGGAGTTGTCCTGGTATCTGAAGTATTACGTGGGACGGCCCACCCCGCTTTATTTTGCCGGCCAACTGACCGAGGCCCTGGGCGGACCCCAAATCTTCCTCAAGCGGGAGGATCTGGCCCACACCGGAGCCCACAAAATCAACAACACGGTAGGGCAGGGGTTGTTGGCCCGACGCATGGGCAAAACCCGGCTCATCGCCGAGACCGGGGCCGGCCAGCATGGGGTGGCCACGGCCACGGTAGCGGCTCTGCTGGGCCTTACCTGCGACATTTATATGGGCACTGAGGACATCCGCCGCCAACGTCTGAATGTCATGCGCATGGAGTTGTTGGGGGCCCGGGTGGTCCCGGTCGATTCCGGCAGTTGCACTCTGAAGGATGCCATGAACGAGGCCATCAGGGACTGGGTGACCAATGTGCGCCAAACCCATTACGTCATCGGCTCGGTGGCCGGCCCCCATCCCTACCCCATGCTGGTGCGGGATTTTCAGGCGGTCATCGGCCGGGAAGCCCGGGCCCAACTACGGCGTGCGACCGGAAAACTACCCCAGGCGCTGGTGGCCTGTGTGGGCGGCGGCAGCAATGCCATGGGCCTGTTCTATCCTTTCCTGGATGAGCCGGTGCGCTTCGTGGGGGTGGAGGCCGCCGGACTTGGGCTGGCCAGCGGCCGCCACTCCGCACCCCTGTGCGCCGGGACCGTGGGGGTGCTGCACGGTTCCATGGGCTATCTTCTCCAGGATGCCTGGGGCAATATCCAGGAGGCCCATTCCCTGGCGCCGGGACTGGACTATCCCGGCGTGGGGCCGGAACACTCCTACTTCAAGGACACCGGCCGGGCGGAATATGTATCAGTGACGGACGACGAGGCCCTGGAAGGCTTCAAACTCCTGGCCCGCACCGAGGGCATCCTTCCGGCCCTGGAAAGCGCCCACGCCCTCGCCTACCTGAAAACCCTGGCCCCCCAATACAGCCGGGAAGACATCATAATCGTCAACCTCTCCGGCCGGGGCGACAAAGACGTGGAGGCCGTGGCGGAGGTTTTGGGGAAAGGAAGTAATTGAGGGGAGGGCCGGGAGAGCAGAGGCTCCTGTGGCCACAGGCGTCTCGCCTGTGGTTTCCGCCCCTCAAACTCCCCTCCCAAACCCCTTTACGGGTGCAGCTTGAGCCAGGGGGCTTTCGCACTGGCTCAAGTTGAAATCTGAAGACCCCATCAAGGGATTGGCGGTGGGAGTTTGGGGGAGGGGTAAGGGTCCTCGGCCCCTTAGCGCCCTCCCCCGGAATCAACCGCAACGGAGGTGTGAAGTGACAAGAATTGACAAGGTTTTCCGGCGGTTAAAAGAAAAGGGGGAAAAAGCCCTGATTCCGTTCATTACTGCCGGGGACCCTGATATAGAAACCAGCCGCCGGCTGGCCCTGGAAATTGCGGCCCGGGGAGCCGATCTCCTGGAATTGGGGATTCCTTTTTCCGACCCCCTGGCGGACGGCCCCACCATCCAGGCCGCCAGCGCCCGGGCCCTGAAACAGGGGGTTCACTTCACCGAGGTGTTGACTCTCGCCGGGAAAATACGGCAGGAAACGGCTATCCCCCTTATCCTTATGGGCTACTATAATCCTATTCTAAAATACGGATTGGCGAGGGCCGCCCAGGATGCGGCGCAACAGGGGGTGGACGGGTTCATCATTCCGGATCTGCCGCCGGAAGAAGCTGAATCCTGGCGGGAGGCCGCCCGGTCGGCAGGGGTGGCCACCATTTTCCTGGCCGCGCCCACCAGCGGCCCGGACCGTATCAGGACCCTGGGCCGCCTCACCCAGGGCTTTCTCTATTATGTCTCGGTCACCGGCATTACCGGCGCCCGCACCGAGTTGCCGGCGGAGTTGCTCCGGGAATTGGAGCAAGTTCACAAACTAGTGAAGTGTCCCGTGGCTGTAGGCTTCGGCATCAGCACCCCGGAACAGGTCAAGGCCTTGGCCCCTTATGTGGAGGGGGTGGTGGTGGGCAGCGCCATTGTCCAGCGGATAGCCCGGTATTCCGGCCTTGAGACCATCAAGCAGATCGGGGAATTCGTCGCCGCGCTGAAGGCGCCGCTCAGGGGCGGTGGCCGTCATTGAAGGATTGCCAGATTTCCCCCAATGGCATTTTCGATTCTTGAAGAGGTAGAGGCAAGGCTCTTGCTTGGCCCTGTAAAGGAACAGCCGGAGGCGGGGGCTCTGTATTTTCTTCATGGGTCCGTGGATCACCCGAAACTATAAATCTTGGAACCGCCGCTTGGCCGGTTAAACCGCCGGCGAGGGCGCCGGTGCTGCATTATGGCAGCTTGAGATAGCCGCTCACCAGAAGATCAGGCCCCAACCGCCGCAGGCTGAGGTCCCGGGCCTGGTGGGCTTCGGCCAGGCGGGCCACGCCCCGGCCGGCCACGGCAGGGTAGGCGTCCTTGCCGCCCAGGATTTTGGGGGCATAGAAAAAGTAAAATTTATCCACCAGGCGCTGGTCGAGGAAAGCCCCCAGCACCTCGGCCCCGCCTTCCACCAGCAGGCTCTGCACCCGGCGGTGCCCCAATTCCTGCAGCAGGGGTTTCAGGGCCACCCGGCCCCCCTCCTCCGGCATGACCAGGACTTCCGCCCCCAGGGCCTTGATGGCCTGAATTTTTTCATTGAGGGCGGCCGGAGTGGTGGCGATCCAGGTGGGGGCAGAGGAGTCGAGGTGCAGGACGCGGGCGGTTTCGGGGAGGCGCAACCGGCTGTCCAGCACCACCCGGATGGGGTCTTGGCCCCGCCTCCTGGGAAGGCGGGTGGTGAGTTGGGGGTCGTCGGCCAGCACCGTCCCGATCCCCACCAGAATGGCGTCGCAGACATGGCGGAGACGATGACCGAAACCCCGGGCCTGCTCCCCGGTGAGCCATCGGGAATCGCCGGTGCGGGTGGCGATTTTGCCGTCCAGAGAGCAGGCCGCCTTGGCCAGGATAAACGGGAGGCCGGTTTCCACCCAGGCGAACCAGGCTTCATTGAGGCGCCGGGCCTCCTCGGCCAGGAGCCCTACTTCCACCTGAACTCCTTTTTCCCGAAGAAAGGCTGCCCCGCCGCCCGTGACCCGGCGATTGGGATCAAGGGTGGCGGTCACCACCCGCTTCACTCCGGCGGCCAGAACGGCCTCAGTGCAGGGCGGGGTTTTGCCGTGATGATTGCATGGCTCCAAAGTCACATACAGAGTGGCCCCCCGGGCGAAATTTCCTGCGTCTCTGAGGGCTTCCACCTCGGCATGCGGTTCGCCATAGCGGCGGTGCCAGCCGCGGCCCACCACCTTGCCGGCCCGGACCACCACGGCCCCCACCAGGGGATTGGGTGAGACCCAGCCGGCGCCCTTGGCGGCCAGCCTCAGGGCCATCTTCATAAAATCAATATCAGCTTGCGAGAAAGGCATGGGGGCCAGCGGCTGGTTAAATTATTCGGCTTAAGGATGTTTGCCGGAGAGCTTTTTGACCTGCCGCTGCACTGCCAGCAGGCCGGCTTTAATAATCAGTTCCGCGGGGATGGTCTCATGGATTGTGCCGTTTACCTCCAGGGTGCGGCACTCCGCGCCCTGGCACGGGCCCCAGCAGGGACTCTGCCCCACCTCGGCCCTCACCCATTTCTCCAAGGGCCGGCCGTCTATCCAGAGGCGATTGGAGCGGGAGGGATCCTGGGAAAATTCTGCGAAATTCAGCCCTCTTTTCTCCACGGAAAAATGGACTCCCCCCGGGGCCAAGGACTTTTCCAGGAACCGCACCGCCTTGTCCAACTCTATTTCGGTGTCGCGGCAACGGTCACAGGTTTCTCCCTTATCATCCACCAGACGCTCCCAGGTTATTTTGATGGTTTTCACCTGTTTCAGTCCTTGGTTTCGGCTTCCTGCCGGTTTTCCAAAAGTGAACGGATCTCTTTCATAAAATCCGTGGCGTCGGTGAAATGGCGATACACCGAAGCAAAACGCACATAGGCCACTTCATCCAGCTCCCGCAGTTTGTTCATGACCCGTTCGCCCAGCCAGCTTGAAGGGATTTCCCGCTGGCCGCTTTCCAGCATCTCCCGCTCCAGCTCATCCAGGAACTGCTCCACCGCGTCGATGGAGACGGGCCGTTTCTCGCAAGCCTTTTTGATGCCCTCGAAAAGCTTGGTCCGCTGGTAGGGTTCCCGCCGCCCGTCCTTCTTAATGATAAGCGGCATGGCTTCCTCCACCTGCTCATAGGTGGTGAAGCGTCGGTGGCACTTAAGACACTCCCGGCGGCGGCGGATGGCGTTGGCCTCCCGGCTGGGCCGGGAGTCAATCACCTTGTTCTGGGTGCTGTGGCAGAAAGGGCAGCGCATGGGAAGAAGACTCTGGGTCGAACCCAGCCTGACGCAGCCTGGCCTCGCGACCGGACAGCTGTCACACTTCCCACTCCTTGGCAAAGAGCGGGAACTGGCGGCAGAATTCATTAACCTGGGCCTGAAGCTTGGCCAGGTTGTCCAGATCCTCAGGGTCGGAGAGGGCCTGGTGGATAAACCCGGCGATAATGCGCATCTCCGCCTCCTTCATGCCCCGGGTGGTGACGGCCGGGGTGCCCAACCGGATGCCGCTGGTAATGGTCTTGGGCTGGAGGTCAAAGGGGATGGCGTTTTTGTTGACCGTAATGCCGGCCAAACCCAGGGCCTCCTCGGCGACTCTCCCGGTGAGGCCGGTGGGGGTGAGGTCTACCAGGATGAGATGCGTATCCGTGCCTCCCGCCACCAGCCGGTAGCCGTTCTTGAGAAACTCCTGGGCCAGGACGCAGGTGTTGGCCAGAACCTGTTTCTGATAGCGGCGGAAGGTGGGGGATAAGGCTTCCTTCAGAGCCACCGCCTTGGCCGCGATGACATGCATCAGGGGCCCCCCCTGGATACCGGGGAAGACCTGGCTGTCCAAGGTCCGGGCATATTCGGGTCGGGCGATGATGAGGCCGCCCCTGGGACCGCGCAAGGTTTTGTGGGTGGTGCTGGTGACAAAGTCGGCCACCGGCACCGGGGTGGGATGCAGACCCGCCGCGACCAAACCGGCGATATGGGCCATGTCCACCATGAGATAAGCCCCCACCTCCCGGGCTATTTCGGCAAACCGGTTAAAATCCAGGATGCGGGGATAAGCGCTGGCCCCGGCGACGATGAGCTTGGGACGGTGGTTTCGGGCCAATTGGGCCAAAACGTCAAAATCCACCTGCTCGGTGTTCCGGTCCACGCCATAGGTTACGGCCTTATAAAGCTTTCCCGAAAAGGTGACCGGCGCCCCGTGGCTCAGATGTCCGCCGTGGGCCAGGTCCATGCCCATGATGGTGTCTCCGGGCTTCAGGAACCCGAAGTAAACCGCCATGTTGGCCTGGGTGCCGGAGTGGGGTTGCACGTTGGCGTGTTCCGCGTCGAATAACTGCTTGGTCCGCTGGATTGCCAATTCTTCGGCGGTGTCCACATTTTCACAGCCGCCATAGTAGCGCCGGCCTGGGTAGCCCTCGGCATACTTGTGGGTCAGGACCGAGCCCTGGGCAGCCCGCACCGCAGGGCTTACAAAGTTTTCCGAGGCGATGAGCTCAAGCTGCCCCATCTGGCGTTGATACTCCCGTTCGATGACTCCGTAAATTTCCGGGTCTGTACGGGACAAATCCTCCATCAGAGGACAATTCTTGAGGTTCACTTTATCCATGATTTATCGGTCTGGTTCAGGCCGCGACCCTACCAGTTTCTCTAAAAGATCCAGCCGATTCTGGTGACGCCCCCCCTCAAACGGGGTGGTCAGCCAAGCCCGCACGATCTCCCGGGCCAGTTGCGGGCCGATCATTCTCCCCCCCAGGACCAGCAGATTGGCGTCATTATGGCGCCGACTCATAATTGCAGTAGAGACATCATGACACAACGCAGCCCGGATTCCCGGAAAACGGTTGGCAAGAATGCTCATGCCCAGCCCGGTGCCGCAGATCAGTATACCTCTGGTGTGGGGCCGGGAGAGAACCCGGTCCACCACCTTCTTGCCGAATACCGGGTAATGCACGGCTTCGTCCGGACTGGAGCACCCCAGATCGTCCACCGGCACCCCGAGTTCGTTCAACAGCTTGATCACCTCGGTCTTGAGTTGATAACCGGCGTGGTCGCAGGCAATGGCGATAACTTCCGCCTCAGGTCCTGGCTTTGATAAAGTTGATGACATCCGCTACGGTCCTTAACTTTTCCGCTTCCTCGTCCGCGATTTCAAAGCCGAATTCTTCTTCCATGGCCATGATCAATTCCACCAGATCGAGGGAATCAGCCCCCAGATCGTCGATGAATACAGCATCAGGCGTCACCTCGGCCCGATCCACCCCCAGTTTTTCCGCCACCAGGGCAGTCACTTTCTCCTCGATGGTCATCTAGCGCAACCTCCTCATGATTAAGCCATCAGCATCCCGCCGTTCACATGCAAGACCTGGCCGGTGATGTAGGCGGCCTGATCCGATGCCAGAAAGGCCACGGCGTAAGCCACTTCTTCAGGGGCCCCGAAACGGCTCAGGGGAATAGCGGCCAGCATGGCCTCCCTGGTCTTTTCGGGCAAGTTCTGCGTCATGGCCGTCTCAATAAAGCCAGGGGCCACCGCGTTCACCGTGATATTGCGGCTGGCCAACTCCCGGGCTGCGGACTTGGTGAGCCCCACCAAGCCGGCCTTGGAGGCCGCATAATTGGCTTGGCCGGCGTTTCCCATGATCCCCACCACGGAACTGATGTTAATGATGCGTCCAAAGCGCTGTTTGATCATGGGCTTGGCCGCGGTCTTGAGGCAATTGAACGCCCCCTTCAGGTTCACGGCCAGAACCTGGTCCCAATCCTCTTCCCGCATGCGCACCAGGAGTTGATCCCGGGTAATGCCGGCGTTGTTCACCAGAATGTCCAGGCGCCCGCTTTTCTTGATGATCTCCTCAACCGCCTGCTCCACTTGGCGCAGGTCCGCTACATTGAACGGCAGATAGGCAGCCCGGGCCCCTTTGGCCTCCGCCTCCTGAAGGGTCTCGGCCGCGGCTTCCGGCGGGGCCACATCATTGATATACACCATCAAACCGGGTTGGGCCAATGCCAGAGCAATGGTCCGGCCGATGCCCCTGGCCGCGCCGGTCACCAACGCGACTCGTGCGATGCTGGTCATGGCTTTCTGCTGGAAATTCCTCTAGCCGGAATCGCCCTCTCCCACAGCAAGGAGGGCTTCCAGGACTTGGTTATCAAAACTTAACCATAAATAAAATTAGGCAAAAAAGGAAGGGGCTAAATGAAAGTTTTATTTTTCACGAGGGACAAGGTTTTGGGCTTTGAGCCCTGAGCTTATTTACGCTCCCCGGCCCCGGTCCTTTTTGATTTCCTGGATCAGGGCCGGTACGATTTCAAAGAGGTCACCCACGAGACCGAGGTCGGCCACCTTAAAGATGGGGGCGTCGGGGTCCCGGTTGATGGCCACGATGAAGTCGCTTCCTTGCATGCCCACCAGGTGTTGGGCTGCGCCGGAGAGGCCCACGGCAAAATAGAGTTTGGGAGATACGGTTTTCCCGGTTTGACCGATCTGGTGCGCATAAGGAATCCAGCCGGCATCCACCGCGGCCCGGGTGGCGCCCACCGCGCCCCCCAGGAGGTCGGCCAATTCCTCCAGCATCCGAAAATGCTTGGCTTCCTTAAGTCCCCGGCCTCCGGCCACAATAACCTCGGCCTCGGATAGGGGCAGGCGCTCCTTGATCTCCTCTACAGTTTTCACAAAGCGGCTCGGAGACGGGTTGGATAGGGAAGCCGGCTTAACCCGGATGATCTCACCGTTCTGGGAATAGGGGGCAGCTAAGCGCTTGAACACGCCGGGCCGCGCGGTGGCCATCTGGGGATAGGTGCGGGGGGTGATGATAGTGGCCATGATGTTGCCCCCGAAGGCCGGGCGGGTCTGCAAAAGCAGGCGCTTTTCCGGGTCGAGGGCGAACGCAGTGCAATCCGCGGTCAGACCGGTTCTAAGCCCGGCGGCAACCTGGGGGATAAAGGCCCGACCCGCGTAAGTGGCCCCGGCCAAAATAATTTCGGGTTGAAAGCGCCGGGCGATTTCGGTCAGGGCCGAACTGTAGGGACCTTCCAGGAAGTCGGCAAGCTGCGGGTGTTCGGCCACGTAGACCTTGTCCGCGCCTGCGGCCAGCAGGGCAGGGGCCAGGTGCTCCACCTTGTCCCCCAGGAGCACCGCGGCTACCCCGGCGCCCAACTGGGCCGCCAATTGCCGGGCTTCGCCCAATAACTCCAGGGCTACCGGGCTCAGATGCCCGCGGCGCTGCTCCGCGAAGACCCAAACCCCATCCGGCGGCACGCCGGGCCGGGGCGCGGGGCCTTCCGCCTCCGGCAACTCCAGGGCCGCAAACTCGCAGACTTCGACGCAGGCCCCGCACAGGGTGCAACCGTCGCCGATGATTAACCGATCCCCCTCCAGGCTCAAGACCCCAAAGGGGCAAACATCCACACACTGCCCGCAGGCCGTGCACTTTTCGGTATAGAGGATGATGCTCATGGCAGTTTTTCGGGAAGGAGGCCACGAGTCAGTGGCCCCCTCCCGCGTTCCCCCAGGCTTCCCCCAGAAAATTATCTCCTTCCTAATTCCTTGAGCCGCCCCCAGACGCGGGCGGCGAGATCGGCGGGATCCCCTTCCCAGATTTGGGATTCGCCTCGGGGGGGCGGCGGGAAAACCTTGACCACCTGGGTGAAGGAGCCCGCCAGGCCCACGTTTTCGGCCCCAAGATCGAGATCGGCCAGACCCCATACCGGGATGGCTTCCTTTTTGGCCTTGAGTTTGGCCTTGAAGGAGGGCAGGCGCGGTTCGTTGATTTCTTTGACCACGGAAACGACGGCAGGGAGATCCGCAGCCACCGCGTCGTAGCCGTGGTCCAGCAGGCGCTCCACTTCGATGGTCGCCTCCCCGGTGAAGCTCAGTTTCCTGGCCCAGCCCACATAGGGGATGCCCATGATGGTGGCCAGCATGGGGCCGACCTGGGCGGTATCCCCGTCGATGGCCTGCTTGCCGGTGAAAATCAGGTCCGCGCCGCCCATCTTGTCGATAGCCTTGGCTAAAGTCAGGGCCGTGGCCCAGGTGTCGGCGCCCGCGAAGGCCCGATCAGAGATGAGCACCGCCTTATCCGCACCCAGCCCCAAGGCCTCCCGCAGGGCCTCCTCGGCCTGGGGGGGACCCATGGTGAGCAGCGTTACCGTGCCGCCCCGGGCCTCCCTGACCCGCAGGCCTTCTTCCAGGGCATAAAGGTCAAAGGGATTGATGATGGACTTGATGCCCTCCCGTTTCAGGGTGTGGGTCTCGGGGTCCAGGCGCACTTCCTGGGTCTCGGGAACCTGTTTGATGCAGACGATGATATTGAGCATGGCTGAACGCAGAGGGGGAGGGGTGGGATTGATAGGGAGAGATTGAAACCCGCCCCTCCGTTCCTCTGATCCGCTCCCTGAATTCTTGGTGCGCAATGCGCATCCTGCTTTTATTTCTTCTTGGAATATTCTTTATTCAGGGCCAGGCCGATGATGTTGCGCATGATCTGGTTGGTGCCTTCGTAAATCTGGAGGATCTTGGCGTCCCGCATCATCTTTTCCACGGGGTATTCCCGCATGTAGCCGTGGCCCCCCATGACCTGCACCGCATCGACCGTAATCTGCATGGCCATGTCGGTGGGAAAGAGCTTGGCCATGGCTGCGGCCTTGGTGAAATCCTTGGCGCCGCTGTCGATATAGCGGGCCACGGAGTAGACCAGGGCCCGGGCGGCTTCCACTTTGGTGGCCATGTCCGCCAGCATGTGCTGCACGGCCTGGAACGCGATGATGGGCTGACCGAATTGGTGGCGCTCCTTGGCAAAGGAGGCGGCTTCGTCCAGCGCGCTTTGGGCCAGGCCCACCGCCAGGGCGCCGGCGCCGGGTCGGGCCAGGTCCAGGGTCCGCATGGTGAGGATAAAGCCCATACCCTCGCGGCCGAGGAGCCGGTCTTGGGGGATGCGCACCTCCTCCAGGATAATCTCCCGGGTGACTGAGGCCCGGATGCCCATTTTCTGTTCTTTCTTGCCGAAGCTGACGCCGGGATCGCCCTTTTCGACGATGAAGGCGCTGGCCCCCCGGGCCCCCTTGGCCTTGTCCGTCATGGCGATCACCGTGTTGATTTCGGCCTCCCCGGCATTGGTGATCCACTGCTTGGTGCCGTTCAGGACGTAGTGGTCGCCGTCTTTCACGGCCGTGGCCGCAATGGCGCCGGCATCGCTGCCGGCCTGGGCTTCAGTCAGGGCGAACGCGGCCAGGGCTTCTCCCCGGGCGAGGGGGGGCAGGTATTTCTGCTTCTGGTCCTCATTGCCGAACAGCAACAGGGGGTAGGCCCCCAGAAAGGAGGCGGCGTAGGTGGTGGCCACCCCCACGCAGCCCTCCGCCAAGGCCTCCAGGACCAGGACGTTCTCCAGGCACCCAAGCCCCAGGCCGCCGTAGGCCTCAGGGATAATGGTGCCGCAGAGGTCCGCCTGGGCCAGGTCCTTGATGATCTCCCAGGGGAAGATCTCCTGTTCGTCGAGCTCAGCCCGCACCGGCTTGATCCGCTCTGCGGTGATCTGGCGGGCCAGGTCCCGGAGCATCTGCTGCTCTTCAGTCAGCAAATAATCCATGGTATCCCCGTTTTGTGGATGTTGAGGGGAGGGCCGGGGGAGCCTGGCTCCCCCGCCCTCCCCTCAAGCTCCCCTCCCAACCCCCCGATAGGGGTTGGGGGAGGGGGCAGGGGTCTGCGACCCCTGGCCTCCTCCCCCAAAAACATTTATCCGCTACTCAGTGACCTCCGGCAGAACCAGCCGGCCCTTATAAAAGCCACAGGACGGGCAGGCCCGGTGGGGCAGGCGGGGTTCATTGCACTTGGGGCAGACGGACAGATTCGGCAGAGTGAGGTGGTCGTGGGACCGACGATTGTTCCGCCGCGAAATTGAATGTCGACGCTTGGGTAAAGGCACAGGCTTTCTCCTTTAAGACTTAAGACTTAATATTCTTTTGGGTGACAAATGGGGAGGTAGAGGCCTCCCGCGGACACCGGCAAGGCTCCTGGTTGAGGTCGGCGCCGCAGCGGGGGCACAGGCCCTTGCAGGCTTCGGCGCACAGGGGCTTTAAGGGCAGGGTCAGCAGCACCTGCTCCCTCAGGATGCTTTCCAGGTTTACTGTCTCCCCGGTATAAAAATCCCGGTCCAGGTCAGCCGGGGACAACTCCTCTTCTTCCTCGGTCAGGTATTCCGATTCCGGAGCCAGCAAGAGGTCGAAATCGGACTGCACCGGGTAATCGAACCTAATGAGACAGCGGCTGCAAAGCAGGTTCAAATTCCCCTGCAGATGCCCCCGCACAAGAATTTCATGGCCAAGCCGCTCCAGGTGCACCTGAACGGTGAGACTACCCGGGCCGGCAAACTCCAGGTCCGGGTCTTCCGCCTGCCAGCGGGCGAACCAATCCTTACCCAGCTGCAGTTCCAGGTCAAGTCCGGCTTCCTTGAGGCGAGCTATGTTAATCAGCAAATCTGGGTTCATATGAGCCTTACTTCGCTGTGAATTTTTAATTTTAAACCAACTTATGCAAGTGTCAAGGGAACCCTGCAAAATCGGCTTGACCAGATAAAATTTTATTTTCTGGACCTTAACTCAGTGAGCTAATTGATATTGCTTCTCAATAAAAATAAAGTACAATGTCAAGAAAACAGGAGAAGACCCCAGGGCCGCAAAGGCCCTTAAGGCACCATGATTATCACCTTTATCGGCCAGCCCAATTGCGGCAAGAGTACGATTTTCAATTATTTTTCGGGGTATAAGGCCCAGGTTTCCAATTTTCCGGGGACCACGGTGACCTACAACACCAGCCGGGTGGTTTGTCAAGGGCAGGAACTTATCTGTGTCGATCTTCCCGGGGTATATTCGCTGACCTCCGGCGACCCGGCGGAATTGGAAAGCCGCAATTACCTGCTGCAAAAGCACGTCGACGTCATCGTCAACGTGGTGGACGCCTCGCTTCTGTCAAGAAGTCTGGAGCTCACCCTGGAGCTTATGAGCCTGGAGAGGCCCATGGTGCTGGCCCTGAACATGATGGACGAGGCCCACCGCAAAGGCGTCCGCATCAATGCTTACAAGCTTGCGGAGTTGCTGGGTTGTCCGGTGGTGCCCACCATCAGCAACCGAGGCACCGGACTCACTGATCTCCTGGAAACTGCGGTGGAAGCCGGGCAGGCCCAGGTATCGCCGGCGGCCGTGGTGTTCAGCCGGGATGTCGAAGAGGAAATAGCTGAATTAAGTGATCAGTTGGACATCCGCCTGGCCCAGACCCTGGGCTTGCCCTGGCGTTTCTTCATAGTCAAACTCCTGGAGGATGACCCTTTTCTGCTGGAGGAGGTGGAAAAGCGGGAGCCGAACCTCTTACCCTTGGTGAAAAACCACCAGAAGATCCTGGCCCAGAGCCACGGTCGGCCCCCTGAGCTGGTTATTGCCTCGGAGCGCCACGCCCTGGCCGTGAACCTGTTTGAGCAGGTGGCCAAGGTCACCCCGGCCACCAAGCCCGGCTGGCGAGACCGCTTGGATCTGATCGCCACGCATCGGGTTTGGGGCTACGCGGTGCTGGTGCTCATTATGGGGCTGTTTTTCCAGGCGGTCTTCCGGCTGGGCCAGTACGGGGAGAACTTTTTTCTATCCTACCTGGAGATGGCCCTGGGGATGGCCCAATCCCGTTTGGGATCCGGCACCCTTGGGTATTATCTCCTGGGCGAAGGCTTATTCATGGGCATATTCGGCGGCGTGGCCATCGTGCTGCCGTATCTGGTGCCGTTCCTGGTGGGTCTGGCGCTCTTGGAGGACAGCGGCTACCTGCCCCGGGTGGCCTTCCTCATGGATAATCTCATGCACCGCCTGGGGCTGCACGGCAAATCCATCATACCCTTCATCCTGGGCTACGGCTGCAGCGTGCCCGCGGTCATGGCCACCAGGATCATGGAAAGCCCCCGGGACCGGTTCGTGGTGGCGCTTTTGGCTACTCTCATCCCTTGTTCGGCCCGTTCGGTGATTATTTTTGCCCTGGTGGCCTATGCCATCGGCCCCTGGTGGGCCCTGGGGGTGTATTTCTTCAACCTGGTGATTATTGCGATACTGGGCCGGTTGTCCACTTTGATGCTGCCCGAGATCTCCCCGGGGCTCATCATGGAAATCCCGGAGTACCGCCGGCCCACCCTGAAAACCGTGGTGCAGAAGTCCTGGCGGAGCCTGAAGGACTTCATCGTGGTGGCCTGGCCCATTCTTATTGTGGGGAGCGTCATCCTGAGCCTGCTCAAATATTATAAACTGGAAACGCTCCTCAATCAGGCCCTGGTCCCTCTGACGAAGCTCCTGGGTCTGCCCGCGGCAGTGGGCACCACCCTGATTTTTGGCATTATGCGCAAGGAATTGTCCCTGATCATGCTGAATGAGGCCCTGGGGACCACCCAGATCGCCACCGTGCTCACCCAAACCCAGCTTTTGACCTTTACAGTTTTTGTGCTCTTTTACATCCCCTGCGCTTCCACCATCGCGGCCCTCTCCCGGGAAATCGGCTGGAAGGGTGCGGCTGCCGCCGTAGCGGCTTCCCTGGCCCTGGCTTTGGCCCTGGGCGTCCTTATTCGCATGTTCGGCATTGTAGTTTTTGGTCAATAATTACGGAAGGCAGCAAGGTCTTTACTCGGTCAACCCCAGCGGTTAGTTGAAAAAGTGGAATGGCGCCCGCGGCTCCGAGTCTCCCTGGGCGGTTCTTCCCTGCCATCATTTCTTCACTAATTTTCTCACCAGCTCCGCCTGGCGGCGGGCCGCGCCCTGGTGGGCGGCCAGCGCGGCCAGCGCGGCTTCGCCCCGGCGGCGGCGTTCCGCAGGGTTCTCCAGGAGATGGCGGGCCGCCGCGGCCAGCGAGGGAGGGTCCTGGACCACGGTTCCCACTCCGGCCTGTCGTAAGATCTCCTCAGCCCAACGGAAATTGTCCAGATAAGGGCCAAACAGGGGAGCAAGGCCCCATACCGCAGGCTCCAGGATGTTCTGGCCGCCGTGGGGCACCAGGCTGCCTCCCACAAAAGCCACATCGGCGGCGCCATAGAGATGGAAAAGATCGCCCACGGTATCCACCAAAATGACAGGTTGCCGCCGGATCTCTGAGCCGGTTTTCAGCGATTGCCAAAACTGATATCCCAGACCGCGCCGGCTGATGATTTGTCCCATAGCGGCCGCCCGCTCGGGATGACGGGGGGCCAGGATCAACAGGAGGGTAGGGTGGCACCCTCTTAAGGCCTCATAGGCCTCCAGGACCAATTCCTCTTCCCCCGGGTGAGTTGAGGCTGCCAAAAATATGGGCTCCCCCTGCAGGGCAAGAATTTCTTTTATTAAATTGCGGTCCTGGCTGAAGTTCGGCCGTAACCCGAAATCAGTGCCAGGCAGGGTAGGGGGGGAGCCGGGCAGTGCACCGGCACGGCGGGCCAGGAGGGCGTCCACCTTGAGGTTGCCGGTGCAGAAGAGCTTGTGGCCGGGAAGGCCGAGGCCGGCGAACCGCCGGTAATCCTCCAGGGAACCGGCTGCAATTATTTCAAATAAATTAATAATATCAAATAAATGGCTCTTGTACCGATAATAGCGGCGACAGGAGCGGTCCGAGAGGCGGGCGTTCATCAGGGCCAGCGAAACCCCCTGATATCTGGCTGTGCTGAGGAAGCCGGGCCAGATCTCGGATTCCAGGGCCACAAAGACGTCGGGCTGCAGGACCCTTAAATAGCGGTTTACGGCCCAGGGCAGGTCCAGGGGAAAATAGCACACGGCGACACCCAGGGGCGCCAAATGCCGCCGGGCCACGGCCTGGCCGGTCTCCGTGCCGGTGGACACGATGAATGAACCCCGAGGCAGAAGGGCCTTCAGTTCTGCCAGCAGGGGCGCCGCTGCCAGGATTTCCCCCACCGACACCCCATGGACCCAGATGCGCGGCCAGCCGGGCAGGGGAGCAGGGGGTGACTTAAGCCCCAGGCGGGGGAGGAAGCTTTCTCCTTGCCTCCGGGACCTTAAGTGGTAATAGAACAGCGGCCAGCCCAGAAGGGCGGTCAGCGCTGATATGGCTTTATAAATAAATATATTCACTAGTTATAATATTTTTCTCAGAACAGTTATTAAAATAATTATTAACCGGGGTAAGGGTTTGCTGGCCGCAGCCTTCTTCGATTAGACCTTGGGCGGCGCAACGAACCTAACCCAATTTAATAATTTTCCTGGGAGGTCAAGATGTTGCTTGCCAAATTTAAGAAATATTATTAATTTCCGCAACCAGTTTGGTATTCAAAAACCATTATTTTAATAATAATAGTCTGTTATATAAATAAATTAATATAAATTATTAAATATTAACCGCCTTCCCAAATCTTGGCCTGACCGGACAGCCATGCCTTTCTCACTTTCAGATAATCCTGGAGAATACGTCCATGGTCAAAGGCCAGGTTAGCTGGCAGATGGTCAGGCGAAAAGACGGCCAAGGCCTGGGCATCATCCGCGGCCTTCGGGGTGCCCGTGGCCCGGGCCACAAACACCGTGGTGATGACGTGCTGCCGGGGGTCCCGCCGGGGGTCTGAGTAAGAGTGGAACTGTCCCAACAGGGTCACGTCCAGGCCGGTCTCCTCTTTGGCCTCCCGCACCGCGGCCTCCTCCAGGCTCTCCCCGTACTCCACGAACCCCCCGGGCAAGGCCCAGCCCAGGGGAGCCTTCCGGCGGTCAACGAGCACCAGGCCCTGGTCCTGGTATTCTATGATGATGTCCACCGCGGGAACCGGATTTCGGTAACGGGTAGTAATATGACCGCATTGGGGGCAGGCTTCGGCGACGCGCATCTTAGTTTACATAATATATATTATCAGACATTATTAAGAGCTCGATGAAAGGCTCCTCTTGATCAATCCCTTAAGATCTTCATAATTTACCGAAGTGATCCGCCACCTCCCGGTCTTGGGGTCCCGGACCATAGTCAGGTGTAGGCTGCCTTCTTCCTGGGGAAAGGTCAAAGTCACCTGGGCCATCTCCCCATCTTGGGTTATCTGGGCCATGGTGACTGCCGCCTGCAGTGCCAGCAGTTCCTGGGTGGTCAGGGTATCCAGATATTTATTGATTAATTTCTGAAAAACCTCTTTCTGAAAGGTCTCGAAGACTTGCGGGACAAGTTGCTGGAGGAATTTGCTTCCCATTTTGGCCCCAAGTTCCCCCAAAATACTGCTTTTCGGGATAATGTCCGGAGGAATCAATTCCTTGCCGGTTTCCTGCATCAGGGAACTCAGGATACTGCCCATATCGACGTAAGAGTAAAATTTGTCGTAATTTCGCTGAATTAAAGCAGTAGCCATCTGCTGCAGGGCAAACCGGGGGGACTTGCGGTAGGAGTAATAGAAGGCCCCGGCTACCGCCAGGCCCAGAATCAGCGCCACTGCTACGAAAGTCAAGGGGGAGCGTCGCATGGCCTCACCTTTCCATGGCTTTTTATCTTAGTTTAGTATAGTGATTGGGAAGAGAAAACTTTTTTCAGCGAGCCCAGCCCGATGACAGAAAACCTGCTTTATCGCCGAACTTTGCCCAACGGCCTTATCCTGGAATTCTATGACCGCTCCCGCCCCATGGCCGGAGACCGCTGGCAAGTGATCCTCGAAGTGCGCCTCCCCATCACCGTGAGCGCCGCCATCCTGCCCCCTGACCTGGCGGACCGGGCTCAGGAGGTGATCGCGGCCCTGGGACCGGAAGTCATTTTCATTCAGCAGGAAGTGCGCCATTTCATTGACCGGCGGGAGGTGTCGGCTCTGTTGACCGAGATGCAGACGCGGCTTTTACAGGGTCTCGAGGGCTACCTGGGCCACCCCGAATTCGGCGGACGCTTTATCCGCAAAAAGTTTGCTGAATACCAGGAGCGGCAAAAGTGGTACAAGGATATGGAGCCGTGAGCTTTAAGATTTGACCTTAGGCCTTTTCCTTCCCGCCTCCCATGGCCCCCGCCCGGAACCGGCACCCCAGGGAAAAACCTTTCCCCATTTAAAATCGCCTCTCTACGGGGATCTCATGAGGTCAAATTTTTAGGCAGGAGGTTTCCAGGCTGACTGATGACTGCTCCCTGTGGTTGACTCCTCGGTCGTCTGTCTCTACAATGGCTTCATGCAAATCCTGCCATCTTCCCGTGGTCTCCTGTTTAGTTGCCTGTTAATAAGTCTGGCAGCGGTTCCGGCCAAGGTATTGCAGGCCGGCGCCTCGCCGGGCCAACCTCCCTATCCCCGGCTGGAGGACCCCCAGGCCGCGCCCCGGGCCGCAAGCATCCTGGAGCAGGTGCGCCTGCGCTATGACCGCGGTCTGACCCCCGAGGAGAGGGATCGGGATTTCCTGGGTAAAATCGCCTTGGCCAAAAAGCTGTTGTCTCTTAACCAATTGCTGGAATTGCGCAACCAATCCCTGACCTTGCTGAATGGCTATGGCGAAACTTCCTGGGAAACCCTGCGCGGCCTCCGATGGCCCCAGGGTGACAGGGTAGGGGTGACCTTAAGTGTGCCGGTGTGGGTGCCTTCCCAGGCGCGGCGGGAACCGGCCTATGCCGGTTTTGAAAAGCAGTGGCAGACCGTGGCCTTGTATCAGCCCCGGCCTTCGGGCTACGTGTGGTTTGCGGGGAGCCTGGCCGACATCAACAATAAGTCCCGCTACCGGGCGGAGCGTACCCAGGTGGAGGTCAACAGCCGTTTCGCCCCGCTGGCAGCCCTGTTCCTGGAATATATTTTCCGGGAAGGCTGGTATGACCAGAGCAAGCGGGTGCCCATCCTGGTGGTACGCAGCGGGGAGGATACCTGGGCGGTGAGCGCCTTCCGGGGGCCGGTAACCGCAGAGTGTTTGAGCTTTCCTGACAAAGAAAGCGCCAGCTTTGCGGCCGTTGTGGTCCAGGGCCGTTACGAGAACCTGGCGGAACTGCACCACGGCCGCCACGTGCCCGTATCCAACCACCGCCTGGGTTTGGCCTTGGATGTGAATGACTTCAATTATAAAAACGTGTGCGACGGCAACCCCAACCCCGTAAGCCTCGCTCTGCGCCATTATAACCGGGACGCCATGCACCGACTGGATGCCCGCAACCTGCCCGCCTGGGTATATACCGCGGCCAAATGGACCGGGTTGCGCATCCCCCAGGAATGGCTTTATACCGGGTTCAGCGCGGATTGGCCCCATTTCGACGTGGGCACAAAAAACAGCTCGGAGCGGGTGGCACATTAGGGTCTGGCAAGTTTTTAAAGGCCACCGCGAGGATGTAGCCGCAGGCTTTATTAGCCCTGCGTTGGCCCAGGGGAGGACACCTGTGCCACCAAAAAGATTATTAGGGGGAAGGTGGCGGGATTTTGCTGTTCCCGGCCCCCTCCCCTGCCCCCCTTACCGTTGCAACCTATGCTGCTGGACTTTGTCAACAAGCTGAAGGAATCCGCGGACTATCGGGACATACTCACCCATTATGAGTATATTCCCGCGAAGCCGGTGGAATATTACCAGGGCGACCCCGGCTTACCCGGACCCTTGGTGCAGGCCTTGGCCCGCCTGGGGATTGACCGCCTCTACCGCCACCAGGGAGAGGCGCTGGCCGCGATCCGTCAAGGCAAACACCTGCTGGTAGCCACCCCCACGGCCAGCGGCAAGACTTTGATTTATAACCTGCCGGTCCTGGCCACCCTGATGGCCGACCCCCAAGCCAAGGCCCTGTATCTTTTCCCGCTCAAGGCCCTGGAGCAGGACCAGCTCAAGGCCGTGCGGGAACTGAACGCGGCCCTCCCCTCTCCCTTCCTGGCCGCGGCCATTTACGACGGCGACACTCCTGCTGCAGCGCGCCAGGCTCTGAAGGCCAAGCCGCCCCATGTGCTCATCAGCAACCCCGACATGCTGCATCTGGGTTTGTTGCCATATCACGACGCGTGGCTAGATTTTTTTAAAAACCTGCGCTACGTGGTCATCGACGAAGTGCACACCTACCGGGGCATCTTCGGCAGCCACATGGCGCAGGTCTTGCGGCGTCTGCGGCGGGTTTGCACCCACTATGGGTCGTGTCCGCAGTTTTTAATGTTGTCCGCCACTATTGCCGAACCTGCTGAATTTATTAAAAATCTTACCAGTCTCGACGTGGAGCTCATCACTGAAAGCGGCGCCCCCCGGTCGGGCCGGCACTATCTTTTTCTTAACCCCCCCGCGGGGGCGGCTGCCACAGCCTCGCAGATCTTTTCCCAGGCCATCCGCCGGAACCTGGCCACCATCTGCTTTACCCAGGGGCGCAAGCTTACCGAGCTTATCCACCTGTGGGCCCTGCGTCAGGTCCCGGAACTGCGGCGCTACATCAGCTCCTACCGGGCGGGTTTTCTGCCGGAAGAACGCCGGGAGATTGAAGCGCGGCTGGCCTCGGGCAAGATGCGGGGGGTGATTTCCACCAGCGCCCTGGAAATGGGCATAGACATCGGGGGCCTGGATGTGTGCATTCTGGTGGGCTACCCCGGCACCATGGTCACGGCCCTCCAGCGCATGGGCCGGGTAGGCCGCCAGGACCGTGACAGCTTGGTGGTGCTGGTGGCCCAACCCGATGCCTTGGACCAATATTTCATGAAGCATCCCGCGGAGTTTTTCGGCCGCCCCCTGGAAGCCGCGGTGGTGGATCCAGACAACCCGGTGGTGGTAGCGGCCCATCTCCCCTGCGCGGCCCAGGAACTGCCCCTGGACCAGGAGAAGGAGTGCGTTTTTGATCTGGGTGGGCATGAAGCTGTTCTCCAAAAATTATTTCGGAGGGGTGAACTCCTGCAAAGCGCTTCCGGCAAGGCTTGGTTCGCCCGCAGCCGCTTTCCCCAGAAGGAGGTGAACATCCGCGGGGTGGGCGAATCCTTCGCCATCTTCCAGCAAGGCAAAAAACGCCCCTTGGGGCACGTGGACGGCCACCGCGCCTTACGGGAATGTCATCCCGGCGCGGTTTACCTGCACAAGGCCAATACCTATGCCGTGGAGAAGCTGGACCTGGAGCGCCGTAACATTTGGGTAAGCCCCGTGGACCCGAAATATTTCACCCGCATCCAGACGGACAAGGACACGGAGATTTTGGAGATCCTGGAGAGCCGCCAGGTCGCCGCCTTCACGGCCCACACCGGCCGCCTCAAGGTCACTGAGCATTTCCTGGCTTATGAAAAGCGCCGCCTGCCCGGGCAGGAACTTTTAGGCGTGGTGCCCCTGGAACTGCCGCCCCAAATTTTTGAAACCGTGGGCATGTGGCTGGAAATACCGGACCGGGTGAAGCAGGCCATCTATCAGGCCGGCCTTCATTTCATGGGGGGCATTCACGCTCTGGAGCACAACCTCATCGCCATGTTCCCCCTATTTGCCTTGGCCGACCGTTACGACATCGGGGGCATCTCCACTCCGGCCCATCCCCAGGTGGGGAAAGCGGCCATCTTTATCTACGACGGCTATCCCGGCGGCGTAGGGCTGGCGGCCCGAGCCTATACCATCCTGGAAGATTTGCTGAAGCGCACCCGGGAGGTCATCGAGGCCTGCCCTTGCGAGGAAGGCTGCCCTTCCTGCATCCATTCCCCCAAGTGCGGTTCGGGTAACAAACCCCTGGACAAGGCTGCAGCCCTGCTGACCGCCCGTCTCTTGCTCTTGGGAGAAGAGGTTGATACCGGCCCGATTATTTCGGGAGAGCCAGAGCCTCCCCTACCCTCCCCGGCGGAGACCCTCTCCGGCCCCCTCCTGTGGCTGGGCCGCCGGCGCCTGGGCTTTTTTGACCTGGAAACCTGCTGTTCCGCCGCGGAAGTGGGCGGCTGGGGCCGGTGCCACGAAATGGGCGTGTCCCTGGCAGTGCTGCATGAGACCTGCCCTGAACGGACCACGGTGTATCGGGAGGCGGATTTGGCCCACTTGTGCCGCCGCCTCCGGGAACTGGACCTGGTGGTGGGCTTTAATATCAAGCGCTTCGATTACCGGGTGCTTCAGCCGTATACCGAGGTCACCCTGGAAGCGCTCCCTACCCTGGACATCTTGGAGGAATTGCACGAGTTTCTGGGCTTCCGGTTGTCCCTGGACCACCTGGCGGCAGCCACCCTGGGCCGCAAAAAGACGGGCAACGGCTTGTTGGCCCTGGAACATTACAAGAACGGGCGCTGGGAGGAACTGGAGTCTTATTGTCGGGAAGATGTGATCCTGACCAAGAACCTGTTCGAATTCGGCGCGCAAGAAGGCTATCTGCTCTACCAGCACCGGCGGGGAGACCTGGTGCGGGTGCCGGTGGCTTGGGATGAAAACCGGTTTTTTCCCCCAAGATAACCGGTGAGCCGGGATTCTCCCGAATTCAGACCATTTTGCGGTGAAACCCCTTGAAAACTTTTGCACTTTGAAGCCGGTTGATTTATCATGTTGGCAAATCTCATCCCAAGAGGAGACTCAATGAAGCCAAAAACCCGCTTATTAATTGGGGCAATTTGTCTGGGGCTCTTGATGTTTTGCCAGGTTGTCCTGGTGGCAGCCGAAAAAGAACCTGAAGTTGGGCTTAATATCGGCAATGTTTCCTTTTCGGCCCCTATCTCTGCCGAGGATGCCGGTTATCTTGGTCTTTCCGGACCGAGCCCGTTTACTTTGAAAGACATCAAGGCGCCTTACGTCCTGGTGGAATCTTTTAACACCACCTGTCCTCACTGCATGGCGCAGGCCCCGGTACTCAACGCCCTGTTTGCTAAAGTGGCGAGTGACCCGAAGTTAAAAGACAAGATCAAATTCTTAAGTGCAGCCCAGGGCCAGGATCAATCTGCGGCCATGATGTGGAAAAGATTCAACAAAGTACCTTTTGCAGTGGTCCCGGACCCGGAGTCCAAATTGGGTAAGGCCATGAATTTCACCCCTTATCCGGTCAGCCTGTTGGTTGACAAAAGCGGCAAAGTGCTTTGGGTCCATGTAGGCACCTTTGAAAACGCTGATGAAGCTTTGAGTGGCATTAAAAAGGCAATTAAGTAAATTTTGTCTGCAACAAGTCCCCTGGTCCCGGCGGTCAGGGGCTTGTTGCCAGGTTTTGGGCTCCAGTCTTTATCCTAGAGTCGGTTTCTCGTCATGAAAATCCAATCCATCCTGGTAGCCACTGATTTCTCGGACTGTTCCGGGGTGGCGTTCCAGACCGCCGCGCAATTGGCCCAGACTTTCCAGGCCAAAATCATTCTTCTTCATGTAATCAGCATGAAACGGGTCGCAGTGCTGGCTGAGCATCTGAACCAGGAACAGGAGACCCTGGTGACGGAGTTGCGGGAACGGGCCCACGAACAGATGGCTGAATTTCTGAAACTCTGGAATCCCAAGGGTCTGCAAGTGGAGACCATGGTTTCGGTCGGCCTGCCTTTTCAGGAGATTGCAGTTATCGCTCGGGATTTGGCCGTGGATCTGGTAACTATAGGCGGCTATGGCCGGGCGGGTCGCGGTCCCATCGAGGAGGTCTTTTTCGGCTCCACTGCAGAAAAAGTGGTGCGCCTGCTGCCCTGTCCAGTGCTCTGCGTCCCCCTGACCGAGGCATAAGCAGGTTTTTGGTTTTCTAAACAGACTTCCTTAAATTCTCCCTTTTGGCAACCCGATGAATTCAGCAGTCAGGCGCCGAACCCTTGGGCGCGGCAACACGCCCTTGTTAGCAAGCCCGCCTCCAGCCTCACATGGGGAAATCCACCTTGATTTTAAAGATTTCTTTGGCAGGCAGTGAGAGGATTTCTTCCACCCCGCCCGCCTTGCGGATTTCCTCGATAATCTCCGCCAGGCGGTCCGGGGACTCCGCAATAAGGGTAAACCAGACGTTGTAGCGGTGCTTGCGTAAATAGTTGTGGGTCACCCCTGGATAGCGGTTCACCACCGCGGCGAAGTGCGGCAATTTCTCGGGCGGCACCCGGGCGGCGCACAGGGTGCTGGTATAGCCCAATTTCCGGGAGGTGAAGTTGGCCCCGATGCGGCGGATAATCCCGGCCTCATGCAGCCGTTTGACCCGGGCCAGGACCTCCTCCTCGCTGACCCCGACCTTTTCGCCCATCTCGGCGTAGGGCCGGATTACCAGCGGAAAATGGGACTGAATCTCGTTTAAAATCGCGCGGTCCAGGTCGTCTAACGGGGGTTGTGGCTTGGAGTTTTTGCTTTTCAGTACGGCCACTTGAATATTTTCGCGCCTTTTCGTTTTAGCTGAGATATTAACCTAACGGCTCATATGGGCAGATGGGATCATCCCCCAAGGCGTCGCCGGTAAGGGCGTAAGCCCGGGCCCGGCAGCCGCCGCAGACTTTGCGGTATTGGCAGGCATGACACTTGCCGTGATAGCGGTCCACGCCCCGAAGATCCTGAAATACCCGGGAATCAGCCCAGATTTCAGGAAAAGACTGCTCCCGGATGTTCCCCGCCACCAGGTCCAAATAGCCGCACGGCTGCACCTCGCCTTTATAGGACACGAACGCGAAGCCCTGCCCTCCCAGGCAGCCTTTGGTCATGGCTTCCATGCCGTGGGTCGCGGCCGTGATCTTCTCCCCCCGGGCGTGGGCCTCCTCCCGCCACAAGCGGTAATATTGGGGCGCGCAGGTGGGCTTAAGGTGCAGGCGTCCTTCTTTCTGGCGATCGAGCATCCACCTCAGGGTCTTTTCATAGTCCTCCGGGGAAAGCAGTTCCTCGGGAATCTCCGCGCCCCGGCCGGTAGGCACCAGCACAAAGACGTGGTGGGCCGCGGCGCCAAGGGTAATAGCCATCTCATAAATGGCCGGGAGTTCCGCCAGGTTGGCCCGGGTGACGGTGGTGTTGATCTGGAAAGGCAGGCCCGCGGCCTTGGCCGCAGCAATGCCCTGCAAGGCCCCCTCAAAGGCCCCGGGCACGGCCCGCAAGTCATCGTGGCTTTGGGCGCCGGCCCCGTCCAGGGAAATGCTCAGGCGCTGAAGGCCCGCTTCTTTTAAACGGGGGGCCATCTCCGGGGTCAGCAAAGTTCCATTCACAGCCATGACCATGCGATGGCCGAGGTTGTGCCCATACGCCGTGATCTCCAGAATATCCTCCCTGAGGAGGGGCTCACCCCCCGTCAGGATGATCACCGCGGGGCCCATCCCGGCCACGTCGGCCAGGAGCTTTTTCCCTTCGGCGGTGCTGAGTTCCCCCGGATAGGGCCCGAGAGTGGCCGCGGCCCGGCAGTGGCGGCAATCCAGGTTGCAGCGCCGGGTGGTCTCCCAGGCCAGAAGGCGTAAGGTTGGTGTTTTGGTCAACAAAAATCCTTCTTTCTCTTAATTATATCTTAACTCTGAAGGGCTTTCTTAATCGATCTCTTGAGGTCCTCGATCTTCACCGGCTTCGGGAAAAAGTCGAAAATCTTCTCCCGGATGGCTTCAATCGCAGCATCCAGAGTGGCATAGGCCGTCAGCATGATGACCTTGGTGTCCGGATAGCGCTCATTGACCTCCCGCAGGATGTCCATACCGCTCACTTTCTCCATTTTCAGATCGGTGACCACTACATCGAAGCGTTTTTCTCTAATCCTATCGAGAGCTTGAACACTGTCCGTAAAGGTTTCCACCTGGTAGCCCTCTGCTTCCAGGACTTTCTGGCACATATTGCACACGATTTTTTCGTCATCAATCACGATGATTTCTTTGGCCATCGGTCTCTCCTTCCTGTTTGCCCCGGCAGGGTAATCTTATCGTAAAAGTCGTCCCCTGGCCCTCCTGGCTTTCCACGGTAATCTCGCCATCGTGCTGCCGGATTATGCCATAGCTGACGGAAAGCCCCAGACCGGTGCCCTTGGTGCCCTTGGTGGAGAAAAACGGGTCAAAGATATTGGGCAGGATATCCTGGGGGATGCCGTGCCCCGTATCCCTTACCCTGATGATCACAGCATCGCGGTCAGGGTCGCGGTCCACCTCCACATACAGATCCCCGCCTTCAGGCATGGCTTGAATGGCGTTGACGTACAGATTGATCAGCACTTGCTCGATCTGGGGGGCGTCCACATAAAGACGCGGCAGATCGGGGGCAATGGTCTTGTGGAGTTCCACATTGGCCAGCTTCATGTGATTAATCACCAGGCTCAGGCTGGTGTCCACCAGTTTGCCGGGGTCATGCTCCTCCAATTCTTGCTTTTTCTGACGGGAAAAATCCAGAAGATTGTGCATGATTTTTCTGATCCGTTCCGACTGATTGAGGATATCGCCCATGAAGTTCTTTTTTTCCTCGTCGCCCAGCATATCATACAAGCTGAGATAGGTTTGGGCCATGAGGGAGATATTGTTCAGCGGGTTTCCCAGTTCGTGGACCACCCCGGAAATCAGCACCCCCAGGGAGGCGAGCTTTTCGCTCTGCAACAACTGTCCCTCCCTTTTCTCCAACTCCCGGGCCATGTCGGAGATGGCCTTGATGGCGATGCCGATTTCATTGTGGGGGGTTATGGGAGCCACGGCCACTTCATGGAAGCGGCCTTCCGACACCTTGGCGATCAATGGCTCCATGGTGGCCAGTTCCTGGATAATGAGCCGGGAAAAATAGCGCCAGAGCACCAGCTGAAACAGGAGAAGCAGCCCCAGGACGACGATCAGGGTAACGACCCCCAGCATGATGATATGGTTGACGTTTTTCCTCTCCTGTTTAAGGAGCAAGGCAAACAATGTGGTCAACTGGTGGCCCAGATCTCGAAACCTGGACTCAAGATCAGGGGCTACCTTTGGATTTCCCTTGATAAAATTGGCCATTTCTACGTATTGTTTAATTTTCGTCTCCAGGTCATTGTACGTCTTCTGGCCGAGATTGGATGAGATGTAGCTCTTTTCTTCCTGAATCCCCTGCAATTCCTCCTGTCCTAAAACGATTAGTTCCGCGATGGCGCCTGCGTCTTTGTACAAAAAATAATTTTTTTCCGCCTTGCGCATCTCCAGCACCGCGATGTTCAGGTCGTCGATGATCTCGATGGTCCTGAGCTTGGAGATAATGGTCCGAAAAGAAAGGTAGACAAACGCGCAAATGATGCAGATCAGGACTGCCTGGCTGATGGCGGCGATTATGGTCCGTTGCCGTATGGTCAGCATCATGGTGAGGTAGGTTCAGGTTGCAGAATCCAGCGATGATCAGAATGAGCCGAAGCGGTGCATCTGCATGGCGTCGTTCAAGCGCTTTTCAATGGCTTCGTGGGCCAGTTCCAGTTCCAGCTTGCGCAGCAGTTTCCTTTCGACGGCATAAGATCTGAAAAACAGGGTGGCTGCCGCGGTGATGGAAGCCAAGCCGCCGACGATAAACAGGATATCGATGATGGTGAAATAGCCGACGCCGAAGTAGCGGGAGAAAAAGCTGCCCAAAGCGATGAGCGCGGCGCCGGTGCGCAGGTAAGCTAGTTCTGTGCGTTGTTTGGCCAGGATGGTGCGGTACTGGGACAGGTTGGTGCGGGACTGGGCCAGGCTGGTGCGGCCGCCGCTCATGCGGGTGCGGATTTCCGCCAGCTTGTTGCGCATTTCGGCCCAATCGGTGCGTTTTTTTGACAATTCCGACCGTCTTTCCGCCAGTTCCGTGCGCTTCCGGGCCAGGCCAGTGCGCTCCCCGGCCAAGGTGGTGCGTTCCCGGGCCAGGGTGGTGCGCTCATTGGCCAACTGGGTGCGGTCATTGGCGAGCGCGGTACGCCGGTCCGCGAGTTCATTGCGCTGCTGGGCCAGCCGGGTACGGTTTTCCGCCAAATCGGTCCGAGTGGTGGCCAAGGCGGTGCGCTTTTCCGCCAAATCGGTTCGCCGGTGAGCCAGCGCGGTTCTCTCTTCGGCCAAGCTGGTGCGCATCTGGGCCAGCTTGGTGCGGTCTTCGGCCAGAGCCTCCCGCCTCTCGGCCCATTCCTCCATCGCCCTGATGAGATCTTTGCCTTCTAATTTAGATATTGGTTTAAGTTTGTCTTTCTCCATATTTGACTCCATCTGAAACATTTTGATGGCACAGATCTCTCACGGATTTGGCCCGTGCCAAAAATCAAAACAAATATGGATTACTTATTTGACCAGTCTCGCCGCCTCTTTGGCGAAATAGGTCAAAATCATATCCGCGCCGGCCCGTTTGATGGCGGTCAGCGATTCCAGCAGAACCGCGGTCTCATCCAACCAGCCCTGGGCCGCGGCGGCCTTGATCATGCTGTATTCCCCGGACACCTGGTAGGCCGCGAGGGGAACATCAAATTCCGCGGCTAACTGGGAGATGATGTCCAGGTAGGGGAGCGCGGGCTTGACCATGATGATGTCCGCCCCTTCCTCGACGTCCAGAGTGGCCTCCCGCATGGCCTCCCGGGCATTGGCCGGATCCATCTGATAGCCCCGGCGGTCGCCATACTTGGGCGCGGACTCCGCCGCCTCCCGGAAAGGCCCGTAGAATGCGGACGCGTACTTGACCGCGTAGGACATGATGCTCACCCTTTCAAAGCCGCGGTCGTCCAGGGCCTCCCGGATGGCCCCTACCCTACCGTCCATCATGTCCGAGGGCGCCACCATGTCAGCCCCGGCCTCGGCGTGCGACAAGGCTACCTGGGCCAGGACCTCCAGGGTGGCATCGTTGTCGATCTCCCCCCGGTGCACAATACCGCAGTGGCCATGGCTGGTGTAGCCGCAGAGGCAGACGTCGGTGATCACCACCAGGTCCGGAAGGGCCTTTTTCAAAGCCCGCACCGCCTGCTGCACCGCCCCCCGGGGTGAAGCCGCGTCGCTCCCGGTCTCGTCTTTTTTCTGGGGCAGACCGAAAAGCAGAACCGCCAACACCCCCATATCCCAGGCCGACTTCACCTCATCCACCAGGAGGTCCACCGACAGACGCTCCACCCCGGGCATGGCCGCCACTTCCTGGCGCACGCCTTTGCCCGGAGTCACAAATAAAGGGTAGATAAAATCAGCAGGGGTAAGCACGGTTTCCCGCACCATGCTCCTGAGAGTGGCAGTGCGCCTTAGCCGTCGGGGCCGATATACCAGTTCCATATGACCTCTCATTTACTATCATTTAGTCAAAATGCAAAGTTCCGGTTCTCCCGGCCGAATCCGAGGCAAAATCCAGAGAAAAACCGGATTTTTCGTAACCGGAGCCCTGTTTAAGTGTTACCTTACTAGTCAGGGGCAGGCAAGGAGTTTTTGGGAACGCGCCAAACCCGGGCGCAGACTCCCCTTGTATTTAAGATCACTCAAGGTTATCACCAAAGAAATGCGCATGGCAGGGGTGGAGAGAGAAGTGGCTGAAAATTTACGGCAAGACAGTAGGACGCCGGAAGGAGCGGTGATCATCGGCGAGCTGGACCGGGACTTGGCCAGGGAGGTGAACCGCAAGAGTGAAACCGACCTGAACCTGTGTTATCAATGCCGCACTTGCAGCAATGGCTGCCCGTTTGTGGCAGCCATGGATTATCCGCCTAACGTGGTCCTGAGAATGATCCAGTACGGCATGCGCCGGCAGGTGCTGGAGTGCGCCACCATTTGGGTCTGCGTCAACTGCAATACCTGCTCGAGCCAGTGTCCCAACAATATCGACATTGCGGCCATCATGAATACGCTGACCAAGATGGCCATAGAAGAGCGCGTTCAGCCGCCGGAGCCGGCCATCCTGGAATTCCACCTGCAGGTGCTTCACTCTATTGAGGCCTACGGCCGGGCTCACAAGTTGAGAATTATGCTGCGGCACAAGCTGGCCACCCGCGAATGGCTCAAGGACCTTGACCTCGGGCTTAAATTGCTCGCCAAGCGCAAACTCGACCTCTTCCCTTCCCGGGTGAAAGCATTCCAGGAGATTCACCGTCTTTTTGCTCCTTACTGGAAGGGGGTGAAGTCATGAACCGCACCGCCGCCCTGGTCGAGTTTTCTTATTTTCCGGGCTGTTCCGTGGCCAGCACTGCATCGGAAAGCAACCAGTCCCTGATGCGGGTCTGCGAGGCCCTGGGTTTCAACCTCACAGAACTCGAGGATTGGAATTGTTGCGGCTCCTCCTCGGCCTACATCGTGGATCCCGACCTGGGCCTGCAGCTCACGGCCCGCAACCTCAGCCTTGCCACCCCCGACAAACCCCTCCTGGTCATGTGCCCCCGTTGTCTCCATCATTTGCGCCACGTCCACATCAGCCTCAGGGAGCACCAGAACTTGCGGCGCACCCTGGAACGGCGGTTCCGGCGGCCCATCTCTCCTGAGCTGGAGATCATTCACTTCCTGGAGGCCGTGGTGCGCCACGGTTTGCCGCGGCTCAACGCGGGAGCGCCTCAGCCGCTGAATGGCCTGAGATTCATGCCTTATTACGGCTGCACCCTGTTCCGCCCTCCAGGACTCAGACGGGAACGTTATTTCCAGGGCGAAGTGGAAAACGTCCTCACCGCGCTGGGTGCTCAGGCTATGCCCCGCAGCCTTACGTCCCGCTGCTGCGGCAGCTTCCTCTCAGCGGCCAAACCGGAGGTGGTCACCGAGCAGGTGAACCAAATCATGGCCAGTGCCATTGCGGCGGAGGCCGAGTGCCTGGTGACGGTGTGCGCCATGTGCCAGCTTAACCTGGAGATCCGCTGCACCCTGAAAGAGCCGCTGCCGGTTTTTCACCTATCCGAGGTCCTGGCTTTGGCCTTGGGTGCCAAGGACTACCAGAGCTGGTTCGTCCGCCACCTGGTGGACCCGAGACCAATACTTAGCTCCCGCAACTTGATCAGATGAGCTGCCCATGCAGTGGAGCAGGCCCCCGTGCCCGCCATTGCGGCGGAGGCAGGGCCCGCCCTGCGTCTTTGGCTGCCGATTTCGGATTTCGGTCTTATGTTGATCTTGAACCTTGGATGGACTTGAAGAGTTTCCTATTGACGAACAAATCAGTTTATTATAAAAAAAGCAGGATTAAGTAAAACCCGCTGTATAAGGGGGTGGCAACAAGGGGAGCACTTCCCGGCCAAACATCTTGAAGGGAGGGTTCTGCCCATGAAAAGGGAGTTCCTGGCCCAAAATCCGCGGCCCGATGGATACCACCTGATGATGGAACTGTACGGCTGCGATCAGGAAAAAATCAATTCCCGCAAATTCCTGCACAACCTTGTTAAGGCCGCGGTGAAGAAGGCGGGGCTCACCAACCTGGGGTCCCGGTTTCATCAATTCCAGCCCCATGGGGTCACGGGGTTCACCCTCCTGGCCCAATCGCACATATCCTTCCATACCTGGCCCGAATTCGGCTACCTGGTCCTGGATATTTTCACTTGCGGAGACCAGAAGCAAGCCGACCGGCTGGCCGATCACTTCCTGGAAAAGCTCCAACCTGCTCACGTCAGTAGCCACGTGGTGCGCAAGGGTTACCAGTATCCAAGACCGGCTGTAGTTCTTGGCAGTTAAAGAAGCCTTGGATAAAAAGGGGTTGACGGCTCAACCCTGCGTGGCATAATATTTGGCGAATTTATGCGCTCGGGGGATGGGTGTGGCTCGGCTAATCGGCTGTTGGTTATGTCTGGCACTGATTCTGGTCGGGGCTGGGTGTGGCGGGGGGAAACGGGCCGCCATCAAACCGGGGCAGGCGGGCATGGCGCTTGCCACACCCTCAGCCACGTATGAGCATCCCGATGAAGAGCTTCTGGAGCAGGCTATCCTGAGTCAGCGGCTGTCGCCCATGGAAGTGGCCAATTTAAGCGACCGCATGTTGACCGAGGGCAGTTCCACTTTTCAGAACGAAAAGAACATGGCCCGCCTGGACATTCTGCTCAACAAGTCCATAAGCAACTCCCCCCGGGAAGTCCGCCACCGCTTGTTGCGCAATCTGGGGATCATCCATTACCATCAAAACAAGTTCAGTCTGGCCCGGCAGGAACTCCAGCAGGCCAATGAGCTTTTCCCCCGGGACGCACGCACCCATTTTTATCTGGCACGCCTGGCGGCCCAAAATGGGCTTATTTGCCAAAGCCAGGGTTTGGCCAAAAAAGCCAAGGGACAATTTAACCTGGCTGCCAATGAACTGGAAATCGCCAAAAAACTGGAGCCTTCCAACCCCCTTTATCGCCAGGAACCGCGGCAGCTCATCAATAAGGAGCGCCCCCTTCCGGCCGACCCGAAAAAATGAAGATTTCCTGCCCGTATTGTGGCAATGACACGGATTTTTATGAAGTTGCCGAAGGAGTGACCATTACCACCTTTTATCGGCAAAATGAAGACGGCAGCTTCTCCGCGCTGAGCGACGACTCAGAAATCGAAGGGGAAGTTCGACTCTTTTGTGGTGAATGCCATAAGGAACTCAAGGAATTTCACGAACATTTCGTCGATATGCTGTTCTAATCCCATCTACAGCCTTCAATGTTAAACCTTCTTAAGGAGCTCATGGCCGGTGCATTTGGTTGGGCTTAGGGGGGCCAAACGCCTTTGGTTCTGCGGCGCGTTCGGGGAAGGCCGAGCAGTTTCCTCGGGAAAGTCAGGTCAAGAGCATCTTTGCTATTTTCGCTTGAAAACGGCTTTTTCCTGCTGGCTGCGGGCATATAGGGCCATATATTCCTGTTGGACCCCTGCAGTCTCCTGTTCTGCCTGCTGGAGTTTCTTCTCCAATTCATGCAAATAGTTGCCGGTTTCCTGGGACTTGGCCCTGATGCGTTCCAGATCGGACTCCAGAGTGGTTTTTTCTGCCAAAAGCTGATTTATCCGGGATGTCTTCTCCTCCAGTGCGGCTTGCAGTTGGGCCTTTTCTTTGGTCAAGGCCTCCAACTGGGCCTTCAGCCGTAAGGGGGATTTGGAGGAGCCTCCAGCCGCCCCCTCCTCTGCGCCTTCCTCCTCCGAATCGCGGCCCTCCTGCCGGTAAAACAGCGCAGCGGCCAGGAGCACGGCAATGCCCATAATGATCAAGGCCAGGCTGAACCAACGCCGCAGGGATTTTCTTGTCGCAGGCGATGAAGATGATGCCGCGCCTTTCGGGGCCGCGGCCGATTCCACCGCCGACTTGAAGGGGGTATCGGCCATCTGCTTGGCTGACGCTTCGGGAGGTGGTCTGGACGAAATTGTCAGGGCATCCCCTCCGGGGCCATTGCCTGTCAATCGCAGGTCCATCAGACAAGCATCCGGGCAGCCGGGGGGTTGCTCCACCACGATTTCAGAGCCGGGAGAAGGTTTGATCAGGACTCCCGCCAGGGTCCCGTGCGCCGACCGCAGGGTCACCGTTCCCTCCACCTGCCCCGGAGGGCGGCCTGGGTCAGGCTGGAGACGCAGGTGCAGGAACGTTTGTTTTGGGGCGCCCTCTGCGGCCCGCACCCCAGGCCGGTCTGCCCCCCATATCAAGCAGAGAACAAGCAGGAGCCACACTGCTCTGAGTTTGAATTTCCATATTGCTACCGCTTCCCTTGCCTGCAACATGGCACCAATCTGTGGTCGGCGCGTTTCCGCTGCCAATGATTTTTTGGCTCTTGCCCCAGGTCTCCGGTTGGGCGACAATTACTCACCACTTCTTAATATCGAAGCTTTGACGCCAATTCTTCAAAGATGTTTGTTTTAAAAAGAATATATCGAGAAATAACAGGAAGTTATTTTAAATGCCCGAACTCCCCGAAGTGGAGGTGATCCGCCGCGGTCTGGCCCCCCGATTGGTGGGACGGCGCTTTCTTGCGGTCCGGATAGGGAACAAGCCCCTCCGGCAAGCCTCTCCTCCGGAAGAGCTGGCCCGCTGGCTCCCGGGCCGCCGGGTGGAGCGTCTCCGCCGCCGGGGCAAGTACTTGGTCTTTGGCTTGGAAGGGGGCGTAACCCTGCTGATCCATTTAGGCATGACCGGCCGCCTGCTCCTGAACCCGCCTCTTGACCGGGACGACCACGTCCATCTGGTTTTTACCCTGGAAGAAGGTCTGACCCTGGCTTTTCAGGATGTGCGGCGGTTCGGCCAGGTTCTGGTCTTTGCGCCGGGAGAGCCTCTGATCCCTTTGGGCCAGGTGGGCCGGGAGCCCTTTTCCCGCCGGGTGACCCCCGCATGGCTGGGGGAAATGGCCCGGGGGCGCACCCGGCCGGTGAAAAATTTCCTCTTGGACGGCCGTATCCTGGCTGGCATCGGCAATATTTACGCGTGTGAAATCCTCTTCGCGGCAGGGCTCCACCCCGCCACCCCGGCCGGCGCGCTCAGCGTCGCCGACTGGGAGCGGCTGCTTAAGGAGACTCGCTGCATCCTGGCGCGGGCCATCCGTCGGGGAGGGACCACGGTGAATGACTTCCTGAACAGTCAAGGCGAAACCGGCTTATTCCAGTTAGAGCTCAGGGTGTACGGAAGGAAGGGGGAACCCTGCAGGCGCTGCGGCAGCACGATCGAGCGCCTGGTCCAGGCCGGCCGCGCCAGCTTTTTCTGCCCCCGCTGCCAACCGGAAAAGACACATTTCTAATAGCAATTTTCCCATCGGCAGGATAAATTTATATATTTGGAGAAATTTTTAAATATTCCCCAAAGTCCAGCTATCACTTAAGGCGAAACCATGAAAAAAGACATTCATCCCCAGTATAATCGAGTCACGGTGCGCTGCGCCTGCGGCAACGAATTCGAAACCGGCTCCACCATCGACAGCATCAAAGTGGAAATCTGCTCCAAGTGCCACCCGTTCTTCACCGGCAAACAGAAGCTGATGGACACTGCCGGCCGGGTGGAGCGCTTCCGCCGCAAGTACGCTCATCTGAATAACCAGCAACAGGAAGCCGGCGAAGCCAAGTAGTGGGCCAGGAAGAACTGCTTCACGTGGGAGGCCAGGCCGTGCTGGAGGGGGTCATGATGCGCTCCCCCCAGGCCTTGGCCATTGCCGTTCGTCTGCCCGACGGCTCGGTGCTTCTGAAAGATGAGCCCTACACCTCGCTCATCAGCCGCTACCCGGTGCTCAAGAAGCCTTTTTTGCGGGGTCCGGTTATCCTTATTGAGGCGATGGTCACCGGCGTCCGGGCCCTTACCTTTTCGGCCCAGGCAGCCCTGGAAGAACAACAGGAGCAGCTGGGCTGGGGCAGCCTTGCCGTCACCCTGGGGGGCGCCTTTGTCCTGGCCTTTCTGGTTTTTGGTTTTTTGCCCCACTGGCTAAGCGGCTTGGCCGGCTACCTCATAGGGCGGCCCTTGACCACCGCGGATTTCGGCTTTCACGTCATCGACGGCATCATCAAGCTCCTGTTCATCCTGCTGTATATCTGGGGCATTTCTTTTTTCAAGGAAATCCGGCGGGTTTTCCAGTATCACGGTGCGGAGCACAAATCCATCTGCGCCTATGAAGCCCGGCAGCCCCTGGATGTGGACCACGCCCGGCAGCACTGCACCTGCCATCCCCGCTGCGGCACCTCTTTTATTCTGGTGGTCCTTCTGGTCAGTATGGTTATCTTCACCGTATTTTTCCCCCTGGTACCGCCCCTGACCAAGACCGGGTTCCTGAATAATATCTTGCAAGTGCTGGTGAAAGTGGCCCTGATGGTTCCCATCTCTGCGGTGGCCTACGAGATCATCCGCTGGGGCGGAAATTACCCGGACAGCTTCCTGGCCAAAATTTTGTTGTGGCCCGGGCTCCTTACCCAGCGCTTCACTGCCCTGGAACCGGATGACTCCCAGATTGAGGTGGCCCTGGAGGCTCTTAAGGCGGTATTGGCCCGGGAAGCCGGAAGTGTGCCGGAGGCTTAAGCCGCCTGTTATCAGCAACACTTTTCCCTTTTCACTGCCAAGGTATGCTGCGCATCGGACCGGCAGGGTGGGATTACCAGGATTGGCAGGGGGTGGTTTATCCCCCGGAAGTGAAGGGGACCGGCCGGCTCACCTTCCTGGCCTCCCTGGTCAATGCAGTGGAAATCAATGTCACCTTTTATCGCCCCGTTCCCCCTCACCAGACCGCCCGCTGGTCGGACGCGGTGGCGGATTATCCTGATTTTCGCTTCACCGCCAAGCTCTTAAACGTCTTCACCCACGAGCGCCGCCTGCCTGAAAAGGAGGTGGACGAGTTTCGGGCGGGACTTCTGCCTCTGTTGGCGAACGGCCGTCTGGGGGTGCTCCTGGCCCAATTCCCCTATTCTTTTCACAATACCGAAGAAAACCGGGCTTACCTGGTGGATTTGCAAAAACGCTTCCAGGAATTTCCCCTGGCTGTGGAAGTCCGCCACCGCTCCTGGCAGCAGCGGGCGGTGCGGGAATTTTTGATGGAAGCGGGTCTGGGTTTCTGCAATATCGATCAACCCCAGGTGTCCTATTCCCTGGGGCGGACCGCTTGGGCCACCGGACCCTTCGGCTACCTTCGGGCTCATGGCCGCCGCCGGGAGAAGTGGTTTGCATTCGGAGATGACCGGCAGGCCCGCTATGATTACCTATATGGCCCGGAAGAGTTGGAGGACCTGGCGGCTCGGGTGCGGGAGCTGATGGAAAGGGCCCCGGAGGTGTATGTTATTTTCAACAACCATCCCCGGGGCCAGGCCGTGGCCAATGCCCTCGAGATGGCCCATCTCCTCACCGGCCGAATCTTTCCCCTGCCCTCTACCTTGGTTGCTGCCTTTCCCCGGTTGGCGGCGGTGGGGCGATAGCCAAGGTAAAAAGCCGCATGCTTTGTCGTGAAATCCCCCCGGCTGGCTGCAGGCGCAGCCCCGGCAACAGGTTCTCATCTTCGGGGGTGTCCCAGATCGGGCCATGAAGGTCAGTCTGCGTTGGCCCAGGTGAGGCCCCCTGGGTCACCGGGCTCCGGTTGCCCGGACCTCCCTTCTGGAGGCTTTCGCAACCGGCTCAGAGTATGATATATTTTCACAACTAGACCTCGTGAGGAACAACTTGCAAGCACTATTGGCATTAGAAGACGGCCTCGTTTTAAGAGGCCGTTCCTTTACCGGCCCCGGCGAAGCCAAGGGCGAGGTGGTGTTCAACACCTCCATGATGGGGTACCAGGAAATTCTCACCGACCCCTCCTACAAGGGCCAGATTGTCACCATGACCTACCCCATGATGGGGAATTACGGGGTCAACCCCGAGGACATCGAGTCCACCTGGGTCCAGGTCGAGGGCTTCATCGTCAAGGAATATCACCGCCGCCCCTCCAACTGGCGAGCCCAGGGCGAACTGGCGGATTACCTCAAGGCCGCGGGCAAATTGGGCGTGGAAGGCTTTGATACCCGGGCCATCACCAAGCGCCTGCGAACCGTAGGGGCCATGCGGGGCATCATTTCCACGGAAGACCTGGACCCTGACCGTCTGGTGCGCCGGGTCAAAGAAGAAGTCCCGGACATGAACGGCCTGGATTTGGTGCCCCTGGTGACCTGCCCGGGGCCCTATTGGTGGGATGAGGGGGGTTGGGACGAGAGCCGCCAAAAGGCCGACTTCTGCGCCGTCACTCCCATTTTGGCAGAGAACAAGGTGGCACAGATGTCCTCACCTGTGCCCTCTGATCAAATGCAGACCTTATGGGCCCAACGCGCCGGAAAAAAAGTCGTCCTCTACGACTTCGGGGTAAAATTCAACATCCTCCGCTGCCTCAAGGCCCGGGGGCTGGAGGTGCTGGTGGTCCCCGCGGCGACCCCGGCCGAGGACGTCCTCGCCCTGAATCCCGACGGCATTGTTTTGAGCAACGGCCCCGGCGACCCCGCGGCGGTGACCTACGGCATTGACAACGTCCGCAAATGCCTGGGGCAAAAGCCCCTGTTCGGCATCTGTTTGGGACATCAGCTCATGGGCCTGGCCCTGGGGGGGAAGACCTTCAAGCTCAAATTCGGCCACCGGGGCGCCAATCAGCCCGTAAAGAACCGGGTCACCGGCCGGGTGGAGATCACCAGCCAAAACCACGGCTTTGCAGTGGACCTGGACTCCATCCCCGATCCCGCAGTGGAACTCACCCACATCAACCTGAACGACAACACCCTGGAGGGCCTGCGCCATAAGAAGCTGGCGGCCTTCTCGGTGCAATACCACCCCGAGGCCTCGCCGGGGCCTCATGACGCCAATTATCTGTTTGATGAGTTTGTGGAGGAGATTTTGGGAAGCTGAGGCATGGAATCCGCACCTCTGGATATTCTGCACCGGCAGCGCACCGAATTGAAGAGTTTCGGTGGGAAATCCCTTGGATCTGGTGCCACCACTATTCAAGAAAGGGAAGAAGCATGGCGCTAAAGCAGAAATCTCTCGATCCTGACATGGGATACCGCTTGAAGGTTACTCTTAAAGGCAGCAAGCCGCCCATCTGGAGGAGGCTTGAAGTGCCCGGGAATATCACCCTGGCCCAACTGCACCTCATCCTGCAAGTGGCCATGGGTTGGACCAACAGTCATTTGCACTCCTTTCGAATCGGCAAGGCTTATTATCAGGAGCCCGACCCAAACCCGTTATTCAGGGAGGCCGAGGAAAAGAATGAAAATAAGTTTAAACTCAAGCAGGTGGTTACTCGTGAAAAGATGAAGTTTATCTATGAGTATGATTTTGGTGACAGTTGGGAACACGAAATCCTGGTAGAGAAGATTCTCCCCATGACCGAAGAAAAGCGCCACCCGGCGTGTCTCAAGGGGGCAAGGGCTTGCCCCCCGGAAGACGTTGGGGGCATCTGGGGATATTATGACTTCCTCGCAATTATAGATGACCCAAAGCATCCGGAGCATGAAGATATGATGGAATGGGCCGGGGGACAATTTGATCCAGATCAATTTGACTTGGCCAAGATCAACAAGCAATTAAGCAAGATCAGGTAATGGCTCAGATCTTTAATTGGCTGCTGGGGATATTTGAGAGTATTACCCGGAAAATCATACCATGCCCGAGGCGAGCAATCTCTTTGCCGGGATTCCTTCGGCGCTGGCCGAGGAATTAATCCAGGAAATCCTCACGACCCCGCATTTCCGCCTGGAGCGCATTGTTTCCCACGGGCAGGCGAGCCCGCCGGGGTTTTGGTATGAGGAGCCCACCCATGAATGGGTGGCGCTGCTCTCCGGCCGGGCCGCGCTGAAGTTTGCCGACCGCCCCGACCTTGAGATCCTCAACCCCGGCGACTATGTGCTCATCCCGGCCGGCTGCCGCCATCGGGTGGAGTGGACCGACCCCGAGGAGAAAACGGTGTGGCTGGCTTTGCACTATCGGTGAGGCGCTGCCCGCCATATGGGTGGCAAAGGTGTTCAACCTTTGCCTGCACTGGCGGGACGCCTGTGCCACCTGGATTATCCTTAACCCAGCCGCTTTTTCTGCATGAGTGATGTTGGTAGTGAGGGCAGCAAAAACGCAGGCTGAAGCCTGCGGCTACAGGAATATGGGCTTCCAGCCCATGCTACCGACGTTATTTGCCCGGGAGCACAGGCATCGTGCCTGTGCCCCCCACCTCCGAGGGATTGGGGGCGGGGGCTTGGGGGAGGAGGAAAGGGTCCAGCGACCCTTGGCGCCCCCCCCCAAAACCATCTATCACCCTCCCCGACAGACAACAACCCTGATGCCTCTGAGTTTATAATTTAAGGGCTGCAAGGTCCTTTTTTTATGATATAAAGAGCCGATTATCTGCATCTCGGATATTGACCTCGACGCCCGGACCCCACCGGTAAAAAATATAAAGAAATTCTGAAAGCCGACATGCCCAAACGTACGGACATCAAGAAGATCCTCATCATCGGCTCCGGGCCCATTATCATTTCCCAGGCCTGCGAGTTCGACTATTCCGGCACCCAGGCCTGCAAGGCCCTCCGGGAGGAGGGCTACGAGGTCGTCCTCATCAACTCCAACCCGGCCACCATCATGACCGACCCGGAGATGGCGGACCGCACTTACATCGAGCCCATCACCCCAGAGATGGTCATGCAGATCATCGAGCGGGAGCGGCCTGACGCCATTCTCCCCACCCTGGGGGGGCAGACCGGGCTCAACACCGCCATCGCGGTGGCCGACACCGGTATCCTGGAACGCTACGGCGTGGAGATGATCGGCGCCAATCCCCAGGTTATCAAAAAGGCCGAAGACCGGGAACTTTTCAAGGCGGCCATGGAGAACATCGGCCTGCGCGTCCCTCGGAGCGTCATCGTGCGCACCCTGGATGAGGCCCTGGCCGCAGGCCCGCAGATCGGCTATCCGGTGATCGTGCGCCCCAGCTTCACCCTGGGGGGCACCGGCGGCGGGGTGGCTTATAACGTGGAAGACCTGAGGCGCCTGGCCGCGGAGGGCCTGGAGGCCAGCATGATCACGGAGGTCATGCTGGAGGAGTCGGTCCTGGGCTGGAAGGAATTCGAGCTGGAGGTCATGCGGGACTTCGCGGACAACGTGGTCATTATCTGCTCCATCGAAAATATGGATCCCATGGGGGTGCACACCGGAGACAGCATCACGGTGGCCCCGGCCCAGACGCTGACCGACCGGGAATATCAGCGGATGCGGGACGCGTCCCTGGCCATCATGCGGGAAATCGGGGTGGAAACCGGGGGCAGCAATATCCAGTTCGCGGTGCATCCCGACACCGGTGAAATGGTGGTCATCGAAATGAATCCCCGGGTGTCCCGCTCCTCGGCCCTGGCTTCCAAGGCCACGGGCTTCCCCATCGCCAAGATCGCGGCCAAGCTGGCCGTGGGCTTTCTTCTGGATGAAATCAAAAACGACATCACCAAGGAGACCTACGCCAGTTTTGAGCCCACCATCGACTATGTGGTGGTGAAGATTCCCCGGTGGGCCTTCGAAAAATTCCCCGGCGCTGAGGACTACCTCACCACTTCCATGAAGTCCGTGGGCGAAGTTATGGCCATCGGCCGCACCTTCAAGGAGGCTTTGCAAAAGGGCATCCGCTCCCTGGAAATCTCCCGCTTCGGCCTGGGATACGACGGCAAAGACCTGCCGGATCTGCCTGCGGACGAACTCCGGGCCGGACTGATCAAACCCAACAGCCAGCGCCTGTTTTATCTGCGTCAGGCCCTGCGGGACGGCATGAGCGTGGAAGAAATCTATGGCCTGACCAAAATCGACCCCTGGTTTTTGGACCAAATCAAAGACCTGGTGGAATTCTCCGAGGAGTTGGCTACCTTCGGACGCCTGTTGCGCCAGGGACGGGGCCAGGAGCAGGTTGCGGCCATGCTGCGGCGGGCCAAGGAATATGGCTTTTCCGACCGGCAGTTGGCCCACCTCTGGGGCGGCCAAGAGGAGAACCTGGCCGAAATGCGCCAGGCGCTGGGCATTACGCCGGTGTACAAGCTGGTGGACACCTGCGCCGCGGAGTTCGAGGCCTATACGCCTTATTATTATTCCACCTATGAATACGAGAGCGAGGCCCGCCCCGGCACCCGGGACAAAGTGGCCATCCTGGGGGGCGGCCCCAACCGTATCGGCCAGGGCATCGAGTTCGACTATTGCTGCTGCCAGGCCTCTTTTGCCCTCAAAGAAATGGGCCTCGAATCCATCATGGTGAATTCCAACCCTGAGACCGTGTCCACCGACTATGACACCTCGGACAAACTCTATTTCGAGCCCCTTACCCGGGAGGATGTGCTGAACATCGTGGCCACGGAAAAACCCCGGGGCCTTATCCTGCAGTTCGGGGGCCAGACCCCCTTGAACCTGGCCGTGCCCCTGGGCCGGGCCGGGGTCCGCATCCTGGGCACCCCTGCGGACGCCATCGACCGGGCCGAAGACCGGGAGCGCTTCAAGCAGCTGTTGGCCAAACTGGGGCTCAAGCAGCCGCCCAATGCCACGGCCTTGAGCGTGGAGCAGGCCCTGGCCATCGCGCACCAAATCACCTATCCGGTGCTGGTACGGCCTTCCTATGTGCTGGGAGGGCGGGCCATGCAGATCGTGGCCGATGACGCGGCCCTGGTCAATTTCATGAACTGGGCCTTGGCGGCCTCGCCGGAACACCCCATCCTCATCGACAAGTTCCTGGAGGACGCCATCGAAGTGGACGTGGATGCCATCAGCGACGGCCGCCTCACTGTCATCGGCGGCATCATGGAGCATATCGAGGAGGCGGGCATCCACTCCGGGGACTCAGCCTGCGTGCTGCCGCCCTACTCTCTGGGCCAGGAAATCCAGGAAGAGATTAAGCGACAGACCAAGGCCCTGGCCCGGGAGTTAGGGGTCATCGGCCTTATGAACATCCAATTTGCGGTCAAAGACAGTCAGGTTTACGTCCTCGAAGTCAACCCCCGGGCCTCCCGCACTGTGCCTTTTGTGTCCAAGGCCACCGGCGTGCCGCTGGCCAAGCTGGCCACCAAGGTGATGCTCGGGCACACCCTGGAAGAATTGGGATTCACCAAAGAAGTGGTGCCGCCCTATTTTGCCGTGAAAGAGTCCGTTTTCCCGTTTCGTCGCTTCCCGGGCGTGGACCCCATGCTGGGGCCGGAGATGCGCTCCACCGGCGAGGTCATGGGGATAGATGTGGACTTCGGCCTGGCCTATGCCAAGGCCCAACTGGCGGCGAGCCAGGTCCTGCCCCTTAAAGGCGGGGTGCTGTTTTCCGTCAAGGACCCCGACAAGCCGCTGATGGCGCCCCTGGTCAAGGGCTTCCAGGACCTGGGCTTTCAGGTCTATGCCACCCGGGGGACAGCCCTGTGCCTGGGCAGACACGGAGTCGAAGTGGAAGAGGTTTATAAAATCCGGGAAGCCCGGCCCAACATCATCGACCGCATCAAGAACCGGGAGATCGCCCTGGTCATCAATACCCCCCGGGGTCGCCGCACCCCGGAAGACTCCTATTCCATCCGCCGGGCGGCGTTGGAATACAACATCCCTTATACCACCACCGTGGCCGCGGCCAAGGCCACCCTGCATGCCATCCGGACCTTGAAGGAAGGTAAACTTGAGGTTAAGAGCTTGCAGGAGTATCATGAGATGGTGAAAGTTGGTCAGTAAATGACGCGCCGGTGACTCGCTTACTCAGGCGTCGCACCCCGCCCTCGGGGGGAAACCCGCTCATTCCCAGGAGATGGTTACAATCTGAGGGCAACATGCAGCCGCCGGCTTCCACCCGCGGGAGCAGGCCTTAACCCGGCCGTACCCTGGAGCGCAGCCTTAAGGCCGGGTCTGTTTTGGGTCCGGCAGGTTTCCAATTATTGTTCGACTTTTCACAAAAAATAGCTTATCTTTTTATTAGAATAAGTTGACGTTCTCGCCACCAGGAGTTCCCAATCCGGCGCAAAGCCATGGATTTCACTGAAAACCGCAAACCGGAAACCGGAAACTTTGGCCTAGACGCTGCCATGGCCAAGCCCCGGGAGAAATGCGGCGTCTTCGGCATTTACGGCCATCCCGAGGCGGCCCGGCTGACCTACTTCGGCCTCTATGCCTTGCAGCACCGGGGCCAGGAATCCTGCGGCATCGTGGCCGGGGACGGTTGCCGGGTGAGCGCCCACCGTGGCTTGGGGCTGGTTTCCGAGGTCTTCCCCCGCGAAACTCTGGAGCGCCTTCCGGGACATCTGGCCATAGGCCATGTGCGCTACTCCACCACCGGCTCCACCCTGCTGGTCAACGCCCAGCCCTTCCTGGTGCAGCACGCCGGCCACACCATCGCCATCGGCCACAACGGCACCCTGACCAATGCCCGCCAGATCAGGCAAAAACTGGAGGAATCAGGCTCCATCTTCCAATCCACCATGGACACGGAAGTCATCGTCCACCTCATGGCCCGGTACAAAAAAAACGGCCTGGTGGAGGCCTTGGCCGCCGCCCTTTCTGAGGTCCAGGGGTCCTATTCTTTAGTCCTGGCCACCGCCGACAAGGTCATCGCCGCCCGGGACCCCCGGGGCTTCCGGCCGCTCAGCCTGGGGGCCCTGGACAACGCCTGGCTGGCGGCCTCCGAGAGTTGCGCCTTCGACCTGGTGCAGGCCGATTTCTTCCGCGACGTGGAACCAGGTGAGATCGTGGTCTTGGACCGCCACGGCCTCCACTCCTACAGACCCTTTCCACCTGAGCCCCCAAAACACTGCATCTTCGAGTTCATTTACTTCGCCCGGCCGGATAGCCGGATTTTCGGCAAGTCCGTGTACCAGGTAAGGAAGCGCCTGGGTGCCTGCCTGGCCCGGGAACATCCCCTGGAGGCCGACCTGGTCATGCCTTTCCCGGATTCCGGCAACTACGCCGCCCTGGGATTCGCCGAAGTTACGGACATACCCTTCGAAATGGGGGTCATCCGCAACCACTACGTGGGCCGCACCTTCATCCAGCCCTCCCAGACCATGCGGGACTTTTCGGTGCGCATCAAACTCAACCCTGTGAAAGAAATCCTCAAGGACAAACGGGTTATCGTAGTGGAGGACTCCATTATCCGGGGCACCACCACCCGCTCCCGGATCAAATCCCTTCGAGACGCGGGCGCCAAGGAAGTAAGCCTCCTGGTCTCCTGCCCGCCCCACCGCTTCCCGTGCTATTACGGCATCGACTTTTCCACTAAGGGGGAACTTATCGCCTCCCGCCAGCAGGTGAACCAGATCCGCGATTATCTGGGTCTTGATTATCTTGGTTATCTGAGCGTCGAGGCCATGGTGGAGGCCACCGAACTTGAGGCAGCCAACTTTTGTCTCTCCTGCTTCACCGGCGATTACCCTGTTCCCCTGGAAGCTGACTTCTCCAAGACCTGCTTTGAAGACGACGTTTGTGCTCCGGAACCGACTGAGGCTCGGGCCGGGTGTGAGACCGGATAAAGGCCTCGGCCTCGGGGGCATCTTCCCTTTCTTCTTCCTGCAAAGTTTCCTTGCCCCGGTGCACCTGTCCCGGCCTGAATTGATGTAATATGGTTCAGTTTTTGTTAAAAAGTCAATGTGCCGGCTGATTGCTCCCGCTTTACGGAATGGCGGGAGGGCATAGCGGAAAAATCTTATTCCCTGGCGACGATAAGGTCATGACTTCGAAACGTCCGGTTTACCCTTTTGCGGCCCTGGTGGGCCAGGAATTGTTGAAAAAAGCCCTGATCCTCAATGCCATCAACCCCCGCCTGGGCGGAGTGCTGGTGCGGGGAGAGAAGGGCACCGCCAAATCCACCGCGGCCCGGGGACTGGCGGCGCTTTTGCCCCCCATACCCATGGTGGCCAACTGTCCCTTCCATTGTCATCCCGAGCAGACCGAGCTTATGTGCGACACCTGCCGGGAGCGCCTGGCCCAGGGTGAGGCCCTGCCGGTGCGCTACCGGCCCATGCCGGTGGTGGACCTGCCGCTGGGGACCACCGAGGACCGGTTGCTGGGCAGCCTCGACCTGGAGCGGGCCATCAAGAGCGGTGAGAAACACTTTGAGGCAGGGCTTCTGGCTCATGCCAACCGGGGCATTCTCTACGTGGATGAGGTAAATCTTCTGGACGACCACCTGGTGGATGTGCTCCTGGACGCCGCGGCCATGGGCGTCAACGTGGTGGAGCGGGAGGGCATTTCCTTTGAGCACCCGGCCCGCTTCATCCTGGTGGGCACCATGAACCCGGAGGAAGGGGAGCTACGGCCCCAGTTGCTGGACCGCTTCGGCCTTTGCGTGGAGGTGGCGGGTCTGTCGAACCTCGATGACCGCATGGCCGTGGTGACCAGGCGTCTGGCCTATGAGGACAGCCCGGAAGATTTTGTCCGGCAGTGGGAAGCTGACCAGGAGCATCTGCGGGAAAATATCATCTCGGCCCGGCAGCGGCTTTCCTGGGTAACCTATCCAGCGGAAATTCTGCGCCTGATCTCCATGATCTGCCTTGATCAGGGGGTGGACGGGCACCGGGCCGACATCTACATGCTGAAGGCCGCGCAAACCCTGGCGGCTTATTACGGCCACTCCGAGGTTTTGCCCCAGGATGTGCGGGAGGCGGCCCTGTTGGTGCTGCCTCACCGGCGGCGGCGCCAGCCCTTTGGCGACGCCCGCCTGGACCAGGCCAAGCTGGAAGAGACCTTCAGGAAATTCCAGGAAGAACCGGAGGCCGAGCCGGTGCCCCCCGCACCACCCCTCGAACCCGAGACGGGCCCGTCTAACGAGGGCAGATCTCTTCTAGGGGAAGTCACCACTGCGCCGGGAGACCCCTTTGAAGTGGCGTCCCTGGAGCTGGCCCCCAGCCGGCAGGTCAGAAACGCACCCGGAACCAGGACCCGCACCCGGAGCGATAACCAGACCGGCCGCTACGTCCGGGCCACCCCGACTCCGCCTGCCAAGCCTGATCTGGCCCTGGACGCGACGCTGCGGGCCGCGGCGCCCTATCAGGCCGTGCGGGATAAGGGCAATCTGGCCCTGGCCGTCTGCGATCCGGACCTGCGCCACAAGGTGCGGGAGCGCAAGATCGGCCGCCATATCCTCCTGGTGCTGGACGCCTCCGGCTCCATGGGCGCCAAAGACCGCATGCGGGAAACCAAGGCAGCCATCCTTTCCCTCTTGCTTGACGCGTACCAGCGCCGGGAGCGGGTGGGATTGGTGGTCTTTCAGGGGGATAAGGCCATTACCGCCCTGCCCTTCACCCACAGCATCGAAATGGCCCAGCGCTATCTGCGGGACCTGCCCACCGGCGGCAAAACCCCCCTGCCCCATGGCCTGGCCAAGGCCCTGGAGATGATCACCAAAGAGCGGGCCAAATATCCCAAGGATGCGTTTTTGCTGGTCCTGATCAGCGACGGCAAGGCCAATGTCTCCATGAGCGGTAAGCCTGCCATGGCCGAAGTGAAGGAGCTGGCCGCCCAAATCGGCGCGCTCGGCATCAATTCCCTGGTCCTGAATACCGAACGCTTCGCCCCCTGTCTGGATTTAGGGGGCCTGCCGGAAATCAGCCAATTGATGAGGGCTTCGCATTATACCATTGATCAGTTGAGGGCCCGGGACCTGGTGGCCCGCATCGGCGAGGCGCTGGGAGGCTGAAGGGTGTGCAGCGGGAAAGCGGAGCGCCTCTCACCCTAAGAATCACCTGCAGGCGCCTTGGGAAATGAGGAACGGCAATCAGCCCGAATGCCTGCTGGCCTAACCGGGCCGTCTGTGCTGGAGCAGGCTTTAACCCGCGAAGGTAAATTTGAAACTGTTGCAGAAAGGGTCTTGAGGGAGGGCCGGGGGTTGGCGGACTTCCCGCCCTCCCTTCAAACTCCCCTCCCTACCCCCCTGGAAAGCAGGTAATCTAGGGTTAACACCTTGATTTATAAATAAATTTATGTAGGGTTGGGTGAGCGGGCTTGGGAGAGGAGGCCAAGGGCCACTGCCCCCCGGCCCCCTCTCCCCAAAGCTATTGGCAACAGCCTCAATTTTGCTCCCCCAAAAGATCAGGCCGGTGAACGTCGCAGCGGGAAATACCCGGGTTCACCGGCCTTCTTATGTCTGCACCGGTTTGCGGGACTATGGAATCGGGGCTTCTGGCCCGCAGGCCTTAAAAAATCCCAGTCCCTCCTGAAAAAAAATTCCTCTCAAACCACCCTAGAATTTGATCAGCCCCGCAGCAGCCTTGGCGGCCATGACGGTGTTTTTCATGAGCATAGTGATGGTCATGGGGCCCACGCCGCCGGGCACCGGGGTGATTACGGAAGCAACTTCTTTAACCGCGTCGAAGTCCACATCGCCGGCCAGGATGGCCTTGCCGGTCTTCTCGCTGATGCCGATGCGGTTGACGCCGACGTCAATGACACAGGCGCCGGGTTTGACCCAATCGGCCTGGACGTATTTGGGCACGCCGGCAGCCACCACGAGGATGTCGGCCCGCCGACAATGCTCGATGAGCCTGTCCTTCGGGGTGCCGGTGTGCACGCAAGTGACGGTGGCATTGGCGCCTTGCTTCTTCTGGATCATGATGGCCACCATGGGCTTGCCCACGATGTTACTGCGGCCCACCACCACCACTTCCTTGCCTTTGGGGTCGCCGTAGCCCCGCACGATGAGCTCCTGGCAACCTGCCGGCGTGCAGGGCAGAAAGACATAGTTGCCGATCAGGATGCGGCCCACGTTCGCCGGATGGAAGGCGTCCACGTCTTTGTTGGGGTCAATAGCCAACAGAATTTTGTTGGAGTCGATGTGCTTGGGAAGAGGCAATTGCACCAGGATGCCGTGCAGCTTGGGGTCTTTATTATATTTGTCGATAAGGGCCAGGAGCTCGGCTTCACTGATGTCCGCCGACTGATTGTCCTGCACCGAATAAAAACCCAGTTCATGGGCAGTCTTTTGTTTGGCGGTGACGTAGCTCACGGAGCCCGGATCTTCGCCGACCAGGATGGTTACCAGACCAGGGACCAGATTATGTTTGGCCTTGAGGTCTTCCACCTCTTTCTTCAGCTCTTCTCTAATCTCGGCGGCGACTTCCGCCCCTTTGATCAGCTTGGCAGACATGGAGGAGTCTCCTTCCTTGTGATTTTTTTCTCGTATTAAGCCTTCATACCATCATTAACAACCTTACGTCAACGGAAAAAATTAGGCGCGCGCCGGGTTTTTGCGGCCCGCGGCCACCTGGCGCGCCTGACCCCCGCCGGAAAGGGTGCCGCAAAGCCCCCCGGCAATTTTCCCCAGGGATCTCGCCGGCTCAGGACTCCTAAGTCAAGTTTCGTCTTCCCCCGGGGGAACCGCTAATTTTCAGGGGGGACGCTGATTTCTGAAAGAAATATGCCGCCGCCGGCTTCAGCCGGCGAAATATTACTTTATTCCGGCCATACCTTGAAGCGCCGCCTAAAGGCTGCGGCTCCATTTGGTCTTCGGGTTTCGGCCGGGTTTTGCCCTATCTCGCTTGGATCTCCAGGTAAATTGGTTCATAAGGAGTGCGAAGCTTGGTGCGCCAGGCCAAGCTCTGGCGGTTCTAGATAGATGCAAGGTTCTATCCATGGTAATTGCCTGTTCACCATGAAGTCACGGCTCGGCATCAAGGGCAACCTGAAGTGTCAAGCGAG